>Ga0326730_1000020_pt1 | contig 47762 bp, 42 predicted proteins | sample MHFSIPfraction_3_FD_207740 | JGI IMG/M metagenome (GOLD analysis project Ga0326730, IMG submission 207740) | Lab enriched peat soil microbial communities from Michigan Hollow, Ithaca, NY, United States - MHF7AN SIP fraction | ecosystem: Environmental > Terrestrial > Soil > Wetlands > Peat...
CACCGCGGTGCGCCGCTTCGGTCGGCTCGACGTCCTGGTGCTGAATGCCGGGATGCCGGCACAGGGAACGATCGACGGGTTGCCGCTCGAGGTCTTCGAGCGCGTGCTCGACGTCAACCTGCGCGGCTGCGTGATGGGGCTGCGCGCAGCGCTGCCGGCGTTGCGTGCAGCCGGTCGCGGCTCGGTGGTGATGACCGCGTCGGTCTCGGGCCTAGGCGGCGATCCCGGGCTCTGGGCCTACAACACCGCGAAGGGCGCGGTGGTGAACTTCGTGCGCGCGGCTTCGCTCGAGCTCGCGCGCGAGAACATTCGCGTGAACTGCGTCTGTCCGGGACCGATCCGCACCGGGATGACCGAGCCGCTGATCGCCGCCGTGCCGGAGGTCTATGAGGCACTGCGCAGTCACATTCCGATGCAGCGCTGGGGCGAGGCGAGCGAGGTCGCCGAGGCGATCTTGTTTCTCGCGAGCGACGCGGCCTCGTTCATCACCGGGGCGATCCTGCCGGTCGACGGCGGAGTCACCGCCAACTCGGGTCAGGTCGCTCCGCCGCCGAAAGCATGAGTCAAAGCCGGCACAGCCTCGCGGACTTGCCCTGCATCATCTCGGCGCCGGTCAGGAGCTGGATCTGGAACGGCGTGAGCTTCAGCACGCCGTAAGTCGGGTCAGTGACTCCCGCGCGCCAGAAGAGCTGGGGGTCGTAGCCGATCGGCGGCGGCGCGTTCTTCAAGAGGTTCCAGATTCGCGACTTGGTCGCGGGGTCGTCGCACCACTCGGCGCGCGCTTGAACCACCGCGGTGTCGTGCTGCGCGTCCCAGTACGAGAGCGCGACGTACGGGTTCTTCGCCAGATGCTTCGTCTTCAGGGTCTGGCGGCCGGTGGCGATCCAGCCCGTCGAGCCTTCCCAGACGGGGTGCAGGATGCGCGAGTACGGGCGTCCCTTGCCGTCCACCGTCGAGACGGTGCACCACACGATGCGCCCGACCCGGTCGAGAAACTCCTTCTCGATGTCCGCGAAGCGAAGTGTCTCGGTCACTCACTCGTCTCCTTGCGAAGCTCGGCCGCGAGCTGCTCGTCGTCGAGAGCGAGCATGCGGTCGAGGAAGCGGTGGAAGCGCTGGCCGCCGCCTTCGTTGCGGCCGAAGAGCACCTCGGCGCGCGCGCCCGTCGCGAGCGCGCGCTGCTGGCGCAGCCCGGTCGCGTAGTCCTCCTCGCGCACCACGTGGCCGAGCAGCTCGAACATCTTCTCGGCCGCGGCACGGCCTGACTCGTTGGGCTCGTGCTCCATCACGTACGACTGCACGGTGACTGACTGCGCCGGGCTCTCCCCGGGGAAGAGCTGCGACAGGAGCACGGCGCGCACGCCGACGTCGAAGGTCGCGATCGAGATGTGCGGGAAGATCGTCCAGACCCCGGCGAGCAGCTCGCGAGTCTCCCATTGATCCTCCGGCACGTCCTCGAAGCGCAGGAGTCCCGGGTTCGGAAAGCTCACGCGCTGGTGCGGCCCGTAGGCGTCGTAGAGCGCGCGGTGCGGCATGCCGCCGCCGAAGCTCCCCTTGTGCAGGATCGGTAGGTGATAGAAGTCGAGATAGCCGTCGTAGGCGATCTTCCAGTTCGGGCCGGGAACGCTGCGGCGCGCGAAGACGTGCCAGCCCTGGAAGCCGAACTCGCCGAGCACGCGGTCGTAGCCACACAGAAAAGTGTCGATGTCGACCGCCTCCCGCGGGCTGAGCGTCACCCAGACGAGACCGGCGCGCTCGGCGCTGGGCAGCCGCACCAGGCCGTGACACGCAGGGTCGATCTCGCCGAAGTCGCCGCGCGCGAAGACCCCGGCCAGCGCACCATTCTCGTCGTAGCTCCACGCGTGGTACGGACACACGAAGCGCCGCGTGTTTCCCGACGACTCAGTCACCACCTGCGCACCGCGATGCGCGCAGCTGTTGACGAACGCGCGCACCTGACCGTCGCTGCCGCGCGCGATCAGCACCGGCACGCCGGCGACCTCGAGCGCGCGGAAGTCGCCGGGCTCACGCAGCTCCGAAGACAGCGCGAGCATCAGCGGCGCGCGCTTCCACACGCGCTCGATCTCGCGCTCGAAGCGCTCGCGCTCGAGATAGTGAGATGCGGGAACGCGGAAGACCCCCGGCTCCTGGTCGATCGTCTCGGCCTTCACGTGGGCGATGTTGCGCCGTGCCATGCGCAGGAGCTCGGCTCTGCTCATGCCCACCATGGTACTCGTTTGAGCGATACTCAAACGAGCGGAGGAGCACTTCGAGATGGACCGATCGGTTGAGGCGAAAATCGCCGACGAGCTCGCGATCCGTGAGCTCGTCGCGCGCTACTGCCACGGGATCGCGGAGCGGGACGACAAGGCCTGGGCCGAGACCTGGGCGGTCGATGGAGAGTGGAAGGTGCTCGGCCAGGAGGTGCGCGGCCGCGACGCGATCCTCGCGTTGTACCAGAAGCTCGTGTCGACGTTGCGCTGGGTCGTGCAGGTCGCCAGCGACGGAGTGATCGAGCTCGCCGGCGACGTGGCGACCGGACGCTGGCAGATCCTGGAGACCATCCAGGCGAAGGACGGACGCGCCCTGATCAACGTCGGCCGCTACCGCGATCGCTACCGGCGCGACGCGGACGGAAAGTGGCGCTTCGCGTGCCGCGAGTTCCGCTTCAGTTACTCCGGCCCGCCGGACTACTCGGCCGAGTCAGTCCCGCCCGAGGGCTGGAAGGCCGGGTCGTGATCCTCGTCGCGGGAAGCGTCGACTTCGATCCGGCGCGGCGGGACGCCGCCCTGCAGGCCGCCGCTCCGCTGCTGGCGCCGACGCGCGCGCAGCGGGGCTGTCTCGCCTACTCCTGGTGCGCGGATCCGGTCGAGGCGGGGCGGGTTCACGTCTTCGAGTCGTGGGCCGACGAGGCCGCGCTCGCGAGTCACTTTGCGGGCGAGTGCTACAAGGGCATGCTCGCGGTGCTCGGTGCGCACGGCTTGCGCGGGGCCGACGTCGCGAAGTACCGGGTCGACGTCCGCGAGCCCGTCTACGACTCGAGCGGCCGCCCGCGCGCGGACTTCTTCAGCGGGCGCGAGTAGCGGCGCCCGCGAGTCACTCTGCGGGGGCGAGGGCTCTGCGCGTCGCGGCCGCGACGGCGGCCATGCCGAGCTCGGTCGCGAGCTGCAGGCTCTCCTCGAGAACGGCCTGCGCGCGCCTGCGATCGCGCGCCGACAGGCACAGCCCGTGCTGGAGGAGGATGCGTGCCTTGGCCGGGCGCGCGCCGAGCGCGTCGGCCGCGGCCCGCGCCTCTTCGTAGAGCGCGAGCGCGTCCTCGCGACGCCCGAGTGTCTCGCACAGTCGCGCGAGCGCGAAGCGCACGGGGCCTCCGTAGCAGACGGCGATCGGCATCGCACCGTGCTGGTGCTCCACCGGCGCGAGCAACTCGTAGAGCGGCTTCGCCCGCGCCGCATCGCCGAGCTCCGCGCACAGCATGGCGAGCTCCACGACCGAGTCCGTCCAGCGCAGGTTGCGCGGCACGTCGCTGAAGGACTCGACCGCGAGTGACTCGAACACCGCGCGCGCCTCGTCTCTCCGCCCGAGCGCGAGCTGCGCGCGGGCGACCACGGCGTGCACCCAGTGCACCGGGCCCTGGCGCACTTTGAGCGCCGGCTCGAAGAGCTCGAGCACCTCGGGGAAATCGCCGCGCTCGACCGCGAGCAGAGCGCAGTGAGCGCTGAGCACACCGCGCGCGTACGGGTGCTCGGCGCGGCGCCCGTCCACGAACGCGTCGCGCGCGAGCTCGGCGGCGTCGTCGAAGCGGCCCTCGAGCAGCGCCAGGCCCGTGTCGTACACGCCGGTGTGCCAGCGCATCGCGGGAGTCGGGCGCTCGCCCGCGATTGCGGCGCCTCTCGCCCGCAGCGCGCGCGCTCCCATGGCGTCGCCGAGCATCACGCGGTCACTCGCCAAGTCGATCAAGGCGATCAGCGCGCGGTCGGTACTGCGCGAGTCGGACGCGAAGCGCGCCGTCTCGTTGGCGAGCCGCTCGCGCTCGGCGGTGTGGTCGGGTCCGCCGAGCGCGAAGTGCAGCACGTAGAGCGCGTCTTGCAGCGCCTCAGGGTCGGCGGCGGCGCGCGCCAGCTCGACCGCTTCGCGCGCGATCGGCCGCGCCACGTCGTTCGCGCCCTGCACGTCGAAGTAGGCGAGCCGCGTGAGCAGCCGCGCGCGCGCAACGCTCGGCGAGTCACCGATCGCGGCCAGCGCTTCCGTTACTGCGCGGCGCGCCGCGTCGTCGCGGACACCCCAGTCCTGGAGGTCCGAGAAGCCGATCGCCGCGCGGGCCAGGTCCTCGGTGCGACCGAGCGCGCGCGCGAGCGACATCGCCTGCGCGAGTATCTCGCGCCGGCGCGTGCGCTCGCCCGACAGCCGGCACGCCTCGCCCAGCGCCAGCAGGACGCCGAGGCGGCGCGCGGGCTCCACGGGGCCCGCGTGCGCGACGGCCGCGACGGCCTGCTCGTAGTGCTGCGCCGCTTGCTCCCACGCGCCGAGCTGCCCGGCCTGCTCCGCCGCGCGCTGCGCCCACTCGAACGCGCGCTCCGGGTCGCCGAGCGCGAGCGCGCGGTGATGGTGGTGCGCGAGCTCGGCGATCACCGAATCGGGAGCGGCCGCGTGCTCGCGCTCGAGCCGCTGCGCTGCGCGCAGATGCAGGCGCACGCGCTCGCCGGCGGCCAGTCCGGCGTACGCGGCTTCGCGAAAGAGAGAGTGAGTGAAGCGCCAGCTCGCCGCGTCGTCGGGCGACGCCTCGAGCACGCCCGCGCGCGCCGCCTCGTCGACGAGATCGAGCGCGCTCTCGCGCGTCTGCTCGGCGAGCTCGGCGGCGGCGGCCAGCGCGAACTCGCGCCCGAGCACTGCGCCTGCGGCGACGAGCGCGGCCGCGGGCTCGGGCAGTGAGTCGAGCGCCCGCCGGATCAGATCGAGGGCGCGCCCGGGCAGCGCGATCCCCGCGCGCGGGAGTCTGTCGGGGCTGTCCAGAATGCCGCGCTCCGCGAGCACGCGAATCGCCTCGCGCAGGAAGAGCGGCACGCCCTCCGTGCGCGCGAACATCTCCGAGGTCAGATCCGTGGGCGCGGGCCGGCCCAGGACGCGCGTCAGCAGCGCGGCGACCTCGCGGCGCGAGAATCCGGCGAGCGCGAGCTCACTCACTCGCTCCTGTTGGCGCAGGACGCCCAAGGTCCGGTCGAGCGGATGCCCGCGCTCGCGGAACTCCTCGCGCACCGACGCCAGCACGAGGATCGACTCACTGCCGACCTCGAAGGCGAAGTGCTCGAGCAGGCGCAGCGACGGCGAGTCGGCCGATTGCAGGTCCTCGAGCACGATCAGGAGGGGACGGCTGCGGCTGGCGCTTGCCAGCGCGCGCGAGACGGCGTCGAAGACCAGGAAGCGGCTGCGCTCCGAGTCACTCGTGCGCGGCGCGGCATCCGCGTCGGCGAGCTCGGGCAGCAGCTCCGCCAGCTCCACCGAGCGCGCCGCGTCCGCGCCCAAGTGCGGCCGCGCGCTCTCTGCGTCGAGAAGCTGGCGCAGGATCTGGACCCAGAGCCAGAACGGCGGAACGCCTTCCTCGGCGCGATTGCGGCCGAAGAGCACGCGCGCCCCGCCCGCGGCCGCAAGCTCGGCGAAGTGTTCGACGAGCCGCGTCTTGCCGATGCCCGCGGGTCCGGACACGATCGCGACCGCGCCGCGACCCGCGGCCGCTTCCGCGAAGGCGCGCTCGAGCCGGGCGAGCTCGTCCTCGCGCGCGACGAACACACTGGCGGGCCCGCGCGCGCTCTCCGCCGCGGGGACGGCGGCCGAGCCCTCGAGCTCGACCAGGTCTCCGCAGAACCGGTAGCCGCGGCGCGAAACACTGCGGATCAGCTCGCCGCGATTCGTGTCGCCGATCGCGCGCCGCGCGTGCGAGATCGCGCGCGTGAGCGACGCCAGCGAGACCGTCGTGTCCGGCCAGAGCACGTCGAGGAGCTCGCGGGCGGGCACGGCGCGCGCGCGCTCGCGGACGAGGAGCGCAAGCAGCGCGAACGGCTTGGGCTGGATCTCGACCACGCGGCCGCGGCGGCGCAGCTCTCCCGCGGCTTCGTCCAGCTCGTAATCGCCGAAGCGGAACATCGGCGCGCGAGCTTAAGCAAATGCGGCGCGCGGCACCAAGCCCGCGCGCCGCCCGAGTTCCTTCCCTCTCACTTGCGGGCGACGAAATACAGAGTCATCGCGTCGCGGGGCAGCTGCCGAACCTCGACCCGGCCGAGACCGGCGTCGGACAACATGCGCAGCGCGCGCTCGCTGCCCCACATCGCCCCGAGCCCCAATCCGCCGGCCGCGAGCGAGACGGGCATGCAGTGAAGACACGATACCGTGTACAGAAACGGCGCGGCCGGCAGCGCGACGTCCTCGTCCAAGTGACTCGTCCCTGCGATGTCGCGCATCAGGAACACGCCGTCGGGCCGGAGCGCCTCGGCGATGCCGCGGAGCACGGCGTCGGGACGTGCCCGGTCGTGGACCGTGTCGAACGCGGTCACGCAGTCGAAGTCGTCCATATGACCGAGGCGCGCCGCGTCGCGCACCGCGAAGCGCGCGTTCGCGAGCCGCAGATCGCGCGCCTCCGCGCGCGCCGCTTCGATTCCTTCCTCGCCGAGGTCGTAGCCCGTGAAGCGGCTGCGTGGGAACGCGGCTGCCAGTCGATTCAGCGCGCGGCCCCGCCCGCAGCCGACGTCGAGCACGTCGATGCCTCGCGCCAGCGCCTCGGGCAGACCTTCCACGAGCGCCACGACGCTCTCGACCAGCGACGCGAGTGTCTCGTCGCAGTCCTCCGCCGCGACCGTGTGGAAGCGCTGATAAGCGGAGTACGGCACGCCGCCGCCGCGCTCGAAGCACTCGAGGATGCGGTCCTCGACGGAGCCCAGCACGGGGATCCACTGACAGGTCGCCGCGATGTTGTCGGAGCGCGCGGCGCGCGTCAGCAGAGAGGCGTGCTCGCGCGGCAGCGAGTAACTCGCGGTCGCGGGCGCGTAGTCGACGACGCCACCGGTCACCATCGCAGCGAGCCACTCGCGCACGTAGCGCTCGTTCAGCCCCGTCGCGTCGGCGATCTGTGCGCTCGTCGCGGGCCGCATCCGGCTCATGACGTCGAACAGCCCGGCGCGGTGGCCGATCGACGTCATGAGCGCGAGCGCGGCGCCGTTCAGCGCGCCGAGCATCTTGCCCTGAAACTGCTCGAGCTTCGCGCAGTCGAGAGCGGGCGCCGCCATCAGCGCACATCCTCGACGGCGCGGCGCGGCTGTTCGCGCGTCTTGCGCCGAATGCGCGGGACGAACGCCGGCGTGCGCTCGCGCCAGGCGACGTACTGCGCGCCGAGCTGCGCGGCGAGGTCGCGCTCCTCGAGCGGGATGGCGATCAGGATGTAGGCCGACATCACGCTCGCGAACAGCAAGTGTCCGACGCTGAGCGCCGGAGTGACCCAGAACGCGATGAGCCAGCCGAGATACAGCGGGTGCCGGATGATCTTGTACAGGGCCGGCGTGACGAAGCGCTTTTCGGTGTAAGGCCGGCCGACCCCGCGCAGAAACACTTGCCGCAGCCCGAACAGATCGAAGTGGTCGATCAGGAACGTCGCCTCGAGAATGATCGCGTAACCCAGGAAATAGATCCCGGTCGCGATGCTGAAGGCGACGTCGTTGTCGAGCTTGAAGAGCATCGTCGGCATCGGGCGCCACTGCCAGAACAGCAGGATGAGCGCGGCGCTGGACGCGAGCACGTAGCTCGAGCGCTCGACGGCGCGCGGCACGATGCGCGTGAAGACCCGCTTCCACCCGGGGCGCGCCATCACGCTGTGCTGCAGGCCAAAGAGCGCGAGCAGCGCGAAGTCCACGAGCAGCGCCGTGCCCACGGGGCCGGCTGCGCCGGAGTCGATCGACTTGGGCACGGCGAAGTTGCCGAGGAAGCCGATCAGATAGAGGAAGGTGGCGAAGAAGATCGCGTAGCAGATCGCCCCGTAGCTCAGGGCGCCGATCCTGCGAGTCCATTCCATGGTAGGTCTCCTTGGTCGTGATGACCGCGGGAACCTACGGCTTCCGACGGGTACCGATCTTTACCGCGCGCGAACCGTTTTCAGACCTCGCGACTCGCGAAGCGGGCGGTGACTAGGCGGAGCCGCGCCGGGTGAGGCGCATCACGAGGCCGTTCCGCGGGCGCAGTGTCACCATCGGCTCGGGCTCGACGCGCGCGCCGTCGAGCGCGCGCGGCGCGAAGCGCTGCGCGAACGACGCGAGCAGGAGCGCGCCCTCGACTTCGGCGAACGACTGGCCGATGCACTGGCGTGCGCCGCCGCCGAACGGGAAGTACGCGAAGCGCGGGCGGCCGGAGCTGGACTCGGGCGTGAAGCGGTCCGGGTCGAAGCGCTCTGGCTCGGGGAACCAGCGTGAGTCCCGATGCACGAGCCAGGGCGAGGTGATCACGAACGAGCGCGCCGGCAGCGCGCGGCCCGAGACGCGCGTCGCCTCGAGATTCAGCCGCCCGGTCGTCCACGCAGGCGGGTAGAGGCGCATCGACTCGCGCAGGACCTGCTGCGTGTACGGCAGATTGGGCAGGTCGGAGAACGTGGGCGTGCGGCCGGCCAGGACGCGGTCGAGCTCTGCGTGCAGGCGCGCCTCGATCTCCGGGCTCGCGGCCAGGAGCGACCACGTCCACGACAAGAGACTCGCGGTCGTCTCGTGACCCGCCGCGAACAACGTGACGAGCTCGTCGCGCACCTGGCGGTCGCTCATCGGCGCGCCCGACGGCTCCTCGTCGCGCGCGGAGAGGAGCAGGCCGAGCAAGTCGTCGCGCGCCTCGCCGCTGCTGCGGCGCGCCTCGATCTGGCCGTACACGAGTGAGTCGAGCGCGCGCACGGCCCGGCGCAGCTCGCGGTTGTCGCGGGTCGGCAGGAAGGCGAGCCGGCCCTTGAAGAGAATCTGGAGCAGGCTGCTCGACGAGCGATTCGCCGCCGTGATCGCCTCCGAGAGGATCTCGGCCTGCGCGCGCAGGTCGCTGCCGAAGAGCACGCGCGCGATCACGAGCATGGTCACGCGCATCATCTCCGCGTGCACGTCGACGACCTGGCCCGCGAGCGGCTCCCACTCCGCGAGCAGCCGCTCCGCCTCGAGTGACATCGCGGCCGCGTAGCTCTCGATGCGCCGCGGCTGGAAGAGCGGCTGCATGAGGCGGCGCTGGCGCCGGTGCAGCTCGCCGGTCGAAGTGAGAATTCCGTTGCCGACCGCGCGGCGCAGCATCGAGCCCTCGGGCTCGAAGCGGATGAAGTTCCGCTGCTCCGTGACCAGAACCGACTTGATCGCCTCGGGGTCACTCACGACGTACAGAGTGACTGCCCCGAGGCGGATGCGGGCGAAGTCGCCGGCCGCGCGCTTGGCGGCCTCGAGCTCGGGAAGCAGCGCGGCGCGCACGCCGCGCCAGATGCCGCTCGCGAGGCGCGGGCGGTAGTCGGCCCAACGCGGCTCGCCACCCGGGCGCAGCGCGGCGCGGGGCTCGGGAGAGATCCCGGCTGCGGTCATCGGCGTCTTCTCCTCTTGGGCTCGGGCGCGCGCTCGGCTTCGGGAGGCGGCGCCGCGAACAGGCGGCGGAGCAAGTCACGCGCGAAGCCCGCGACGCGCGCGCGCAGCTCGGGGTCGCGCACGATCGAGCCGCCGAGCAGCTCGCGCTGAAAGGTCGAGTCACTGAAGAGGAACAGACCCGCGGTCAGCACCAAGAGCACGATCAGCATCGCCTCGTCGCGACTCGGCCGCGCCATGCGCGCCTCGACCACGCCAGAGACGTAGCGCAAGAGAGTGACTCCGCGGGCGAGCTCGTCCGGCACGCCGGGCGGCGAGCCCTGCAGGATCCAGCGCAGCCGCAGCCGCGCCGCCTCGGGATTCCGGATCAGGAAGTCGAAGCTGAACTGGATCCAGCGCTCGATCTGCTCGTCGAGTGACATCTCGCGCTGCGCCGACTCTTTCTCGAGCGAGGCGAAGAACGCGAGGAAACGGCGATCGGCGTCGCGCAGCACCGCCTGATAGAGCGTCGCTTTGTCGCGCCAGTGAAAGTGCAGCGTCGCGACATTCACGCGGGCGGCGGCCGCAACCTCGCGCGTGCGCACGGCGTCGAAGCCCCGCTCCGCGAACAGGCGGGCAGCCGCGCGCAGCAGCAGGGCCGCGGTGCCGCGCGGCTCGCCGTCGGCGCGCTCGAGCGCGCTCTCGAAGTCGAACGGGGGCGGGCGGCGGGCGCTCCGGGCCAAGTATTCTCTCAATCAACTGATTGATTCGACTTCTACACCGGCCGCGGCCCGGGGTCAAGCGCGGTCGCCGCGTCGCCGATCACTCACGCCATGATTCAAGTGATTCTCGGCGGGCTCGTGACTTCGCTTCTGACCCTCGCCGCGGTCTGGACGGTCGAAGGTCGGGGCGTGACCGTGATGGGCTGGTATCTCGACTACGTGATTCCGATCGGCGGACTCGGCGTCGGCCTGGCCGCGTCGAGCGGCTACGGCGTGGCCTCGTGGCTGCGCGGCGTGAAGATCTCCGGCCGGCTGCTCGCGGTGATCTTCGCGATCCAGGTCGGCGTCTACTTCGCCGCGAGCTGGATCCAGTACGCGACTTACTCGCCCGTGTATCCCGACGGCACGCCGGTCTCCTTCGCCACGTTCTTCGATGCGACCACGCGCGCCTTCGCGTTCGCCGGAAAGGACGGGAAGGGCGGAACACCGTACGGTGTGTTTGGCTACTTCTTCCGCGCGCTCGAGGTGGGTGGGTTCTGTCTCGGGAGCCTGATCGCGCCGTTCGCGCTGAAGGGCCGCGCCTACTGTGACTCCTGCTCGCTCTACATGCGCGGCGCCAAGTCCGCGATGCTGGCGGCCAGCGTTCCGTTCGCGAAGGCGAAGAAGGGCGACGCGCAGGCGGCGGCGCTGCACGAGGCCGCGCAGCGGGCCGCGTACGAACAGGCGATCGCGGCGCTCGACGCGCTCCACGGGCTCGCCGAGGCCAACGACGCGTCCGGCTTCCGCGACCGCGTGAAGGAGGTCGAGGTCCCCGGGCGCGCGGCGCAGAAGCTGCCGCAGCGCATCGCCGTCGCGCTCTCGCGCTGCCCGCGCTGTGAGTCGGGGGAGATGCGCACGACTCTGTGGAGCGGCCACGGCCAGCAGCAGCGGAGCCGCGAGCTCGGCCGCTCGGCGCTCGCGCAGTTCTTCGCGCGCAACGTCGCCGGCTAGAGTGAGTCGCGCGGGCCGCGCAGCGCGTCGCCGAGCATTCGGCGTCCGAGACCGCGGTACGGCTGCGCGGCGATCAGCATGTCGGCCATGAGGCGCCGGGCGCGCCGGCTGCGCGCGGCCAGCGCGACCGCGAAGTCCACCGTGCGCGGCCGGTACAGCCTGCGCGCCAGCCTCGCGCAGGCCGCGAGCTCGCCGCCCGCGCCGGCCTGCCACCGTTCGGTGTAGAGCGCGGGAGCGCCCTCGGCGCCCGCTTCCGAGAGCGCGTCCGCCAGGAGGCCCCCCGAGTCGAGCGCGTGCTGGATGCCCTCGCCGGTGATCGCATCGTTCGCGTTCGCGGCGTCGCCGACGAGGGCGAAGCGGTTGCCGGCGATCGGCCCGGCGCCCACGGGGATGCTCGCCGCGTACGGCTCGCGCGCCAGCGAGTCACTGCCGGGATAGCGCCGTGCGAGCAGTTCGAGCACGCGCGCGCGCAGCTCCGCGCCGTTCGCGCGCCCGACCGGTGCGGCGATTCCGACCGAAGCGTGATCCGGCCGCGGAAACACCCAGAGGTAGCCGGCGAAGTCGGCCGTGAACTCCACGACGACGTCGCGCTCGGCGAGGCCGAAGACGTGAAAGCCCGCCGTCGCGTAACTCGCGCCGCCTCCGGGCCGCTCGCCGAGGAGCGAGCGGCGCACGATGCTGGACGCACCGTCCGCGCCGACCGCGAAGTCGTGGCGCGCCCGCTCGCCCCCCAGGTCGAGAGTGACTCCGTCGGCGTTGGTCGAGACACGCCGTACGCGCAGCGCGCGCAGCTCCGCGCCGGCCTTGCGCGCGCGCTCGAGCAGCAGCGAATCGAGCACGCGTCGCGAGAAGATCTCGATCGGGCGCGCGAGCGCGACCGAGACCTCGCCGCCGCGCGGCGCGATCATGCGCACGGCGTGCGCCGGTCGCGCGGCGGCGCGCAGCTCCTCGAGCTCCGGCCAGCGCGCGAACGCGCCCGGAGTCACTCCACCGCCGCAGGGCTTCTCGCGCGGATGCGTCGGGTCGTAGAGAGTGACTCGGTGACCGGCGCGCGCGAGCCGCCATGCGCAGAACGAGCCCGCGGGCCCGGCGCCGACGACCGCCACGTCCATCGCGTCACATGTTCGTGTAGTCGGGGCCGTCGCCGCCCTCGGGGGTGGTCCAGGTGATGATTGCGTACGGGTCGGCGACGTCGCAGGTCTTGCAGTGCACGCAGTTCTCGTGGTGGATCACGAGGCGTTTTCTCCCCGGCTTCTTGTCGTCGTCGATCATCTCGTAGACGGCCGCCGGGCAGAAGCTCTCGCACGGGTTCCCGTACTCGACGACGCACTTCGTGGCACACACTTCGGTGTCGGCCACGTGCAGGTGATGCGGCTGGTCGACTTCGTGCCGCGAGCCGGCGAGCGCCACCGCGGTGACTTTGTCGAAGGTGTACTTGTTGTCGTACGCGACCTTCTTCGCCTTCTCGCGCTCCTTGGGCGTGAGCTCGGAGAGCTTCTTCATGTGCTCGTGGTCCGGATGCGCGTGCACCATCTTCACGAGCCCGCGCCCGCCGGTGATCATCGCCAGCGCCTGACCGTTCACGAGCCACGGCAGCTGGCGCAGCCAGCCCAGCCAGCGCGGCATCTTCTGCGCGTACTTGAACGACGCGTGGAAGTTGCGCGCCTTCCAGTGCTCCTTGGCGAGCCAGCTCCCGTACCAGCGCTCTTTGTAACTCGACAGAGTCGCTTCGCTGAAGTCGTCCTTGCGGATCGCCTCGACGAGTGTCTCGGCCGCGAGCATCCCGCTCTTGATCGCCAGGTGCATGCCCTTGAGTCTCTCGCCGTTGCAGGTTCCGGCCGAGTCACCGACCAACATCATGCCGTCCGCGTACAGCTTCGGGAACGAGAAGTAGCCGCCGACCGGCATGGTCTTCGCCCCGTAGCGGATGCACTCGCCACCCTCGAGCAGCTGGCGCATGCGCGGGTGAGTCTTCCAGCGCTGCATCAGGTCGTGCGGATCGGTGTGCGGGTTGTCGTAGTCGAGCCCGGTCACGAAGCCGATCGAGACACAGTTGTCCTTCAGGTCGTAGATCCAGCCGCCGCCGAAGGTGGACGGGTCCTGCGGCCAACCCATCGTGTGCACCACGCGCCCGGGCACGTGATTCTCGGGCTTGATGCGCCAGATCTCCTTGATGCCCGTCTCGTACGCCTGCGGGTTCGCGCCCGCGAGGCCGAGCGTGTCGATCACCACCTTGGTGCACGAGCCGCGCGTGCCTTCGCCGAACACGACGCACTTGGCGAAGATCTGCGGGCCGGGCTCGAACACACCTTTGTGTTTCCCGTCCTTGTCGATGCCCCGGTCCTGCACCTGCACGCCGACGACGCGCTTGCCGTCGAAGAGCGGCGCGGCCGCCGGGAAGCCGGGGTAGATCTCGATGCCGCGCTCCTCGGCCTTGGTGCCGAGCCACTTCACGACGTCGGAGACCGAGATCGCGTAGTTCCCATGATTCACGAAGGGCGGCGGAGTGATTGGCGCCGTGATCACACGCTTCGGTGTCATGACCCACGTGAAGTCAGACGTGCACTCGTAGTGGTGCGGGAAGCCCTGCGCGAGGAAGTCGGGCATCAGCTCCTTCATCCCGCGCGGATCCATCATCGCGCCCGAGAGCTGGTGCGCGCCGAGCTCGGGCGCCTTCTCGATCACCAGGACCGACGGCAGGTCGATGTTCTGCGCCTTGCACAGGTCGGCCAGGTGAATCACCGCGGACAACGTCGCGGCGCCCGCGCCGACGAACAGGATGTCCACGTCCAGTCTCTCGCGTTCCACTGCTTCGCTCATGCTCTCCGTCCTCCGGCCCCGACGGGTCGAGCATACCGGATCAGGGCTGGGGCAGCAGTACCCGCGGGGCGGCCGCGAAGATCCCGAGCGCGGCGAGCAGCGCGATGCCCGCGAGCGCGAACGGCATGCCCGGGCCCGAGCTCGCGAACACCCAGCCCCAGCACATCGCGCCGAGTGCGCGGCCGGTGTGAATCATCGCCTGGCTGCGCGACATCGCGGCGCCGGTCTCGTGTGTGCCGCAGACCTTCGAGAACAAGCTCGTGAATGCGGGGAAGGCGATGCCGGCGCCGAGCGCGACGCCGACCGCGGACACACACAGGACCGGAATCGAGGGAGACACAGCGAGCCCCGCGATCGAGATGCCAGTGAGTCCGAAGCCGACCGACGTCATCGTCGTCTCGCTCCACACGCGCGAGAGCGGACCGACGATCAGTCCCTGACTGCCGCCGAGCACGATCGCGATCGTCGCCATGAAGAGTCCCGTCTGCATCTCGCCCCAACCGAAGCGCGCCGCGGCGAACAGCGGGAACATCGACTCGATCGCCGAGAACGCGAAGAAGATGTGGAGAAACAAGTAGAGATACAGGCGCTGATTCCCGCCCTGCGCGCGCGCGAGCACCCAGAGCGGCGCGGGCACCATCGCGCGCGCCAGGCCGCGGAAGCCGGCGGCCGCCGGCACCGGTCCCTTCGACTCGGGGAGCGCCCACGCCGCGAGCAGAAAGTTCAGCGCCGCGACCGCGGCCGTCGCGTAGAACGGAACCGCGGGGTCGATGCCGCCGAGCACGCCGCCGAGCGCGGTGCCGAGCACCAAGCCGATTCCCGACGCAGCGCCGATCACTCCCATGCCTTGCGCGCGCGAGCTGTCGTCGGTGAGATCGGTCATCGCCGCCTGCGCCGTGCCGATGCTCGCGCCGAAGAATCCGCTGAGGAAGCGCGCGACCAAGACCTGTGTCAGCGTCGTGGCGAGCGCGAGCAACAAGAACGACAACGCGGTGCCGAGCAACGAGACGAGCAGCACCGGCCGTCGCCCGACTCGATCCGAGACCCAGCCCCACAGCGGCAGGAACAGCACGAGCCCGAGCGCATAGAGCGCCGTGATCAAGCCGATGCCGAACGCGTCGACACCGAGCGTGCCGACGAAGTGAGGTAACACCGGAATGAGGATCGAGTAACCGAGAAAGTCGATCAGGATCGTCGCGAAGATGATGCCGACGGCGAGTCGCGAGCCAGCGCGCTGCGCCGTCACCGCGTCCGGCCCCGCCGGACCGCCGGTCGATCTGATATGTTTTGCGAGCGCTCTCCGGTCCATCGTCCCCACATCGATCTCGGCATTCTACGGGGCAATCCACGGGCGCGGGAGTCGTGCGATGGAGCTTCGCGAGCGACGGCTCGCCCAGATCGTTCGAGACTTCATGGAGAGCTACGTGCTCTCGCAGGAGATCGGCCGCGAGTTGCGCGCGGGGAGACTCAGCTTCGGCTCGGTCGCGCGACTGGTCGGCGACGCCGAGGACAGCGCGCTGTATCGGCTCAAGGAGGAGTGTCACGCACTCTTCCGTCTGGACGACTCGCGTCCGCGCACGGAGGTGCAGGCCGAAGAGCTCTTCGATCTCGCCGTCGGAGCGCTCTTCCACGAGACGATGAAGTTCCGCGAGGGCTTCTATCTCACCGACAGCTACGGCCCGCGACTGCAGCGCATGATGGCCGAGGGCTCTGCCTCGGGTCCGCTCGCCGACGCGTTCTGGCGGGTGTTCGAAGCGGGCAGCCGGCGCATGCTCGAGTCCGAGGCCGAGGCGGAGGAGCTGTTCCGCGAGACGCGCGATCAGCTGCTGATCGTGCTGCGGCAGCTCGCGGCGTCGGGCGCGGTGGCGCGGAGCCTCGTCGAGGATGCTGCGCGCTCGGAGCTCGTGTTCGCGATGCCGCTCGCACGCATGCTCGCGGACATCTACGGCACGGCGGGCCGCGGCTATCAGCTCGCGGTCGACAGCCTGATCGAGAACGGTCACTACGCAGAGGCGGCGGCGGTGCTCGACCAGCCCGAGGCGCGCGCCGCGGGCGCCATGGACGGCGGGCTGCCGTTCGCGCGCGGGATGGCGAGTTACTACGCAGGCGACAACCTCGCGGCCGTCGAGTCACTCGCGCGCTGGCGCGAAGAGGGCTCGAACTCGCCGGCGATCTGGCGTCAGAGTGCCGCGAAGGTGCTGACCGCGCTCGCGCAGACAGTGGAGCTCTCGGATCAGAAGCTCGCGAAGCGCGCGCTCTCGCTCGCGAGCGAGCTCACTTCCCGGCGCCGGGACTGACCGCCGCGCGGCTCATTCGCATCCGCAGCCACGACGCGCTGCCGACGACGACGCACGAGAGCGCCACGACCTGCGCGTTCGAGAGGATTCCGACGAAATCGGGGTTGCGGCGGAATACCTCGATCCACAGGCGGCCGATACCCGCGAGCACGAGATACTCGCCGAACAGAAAGGGCGACTTGCCGCGCCGCAGCCAGAGCAGCGCGAACACCGGCATCAGCCAGAGTGTCTCGTAGAGCATCGTCGGGTGGACCGAGAAGACCGCGCCGGTGACCGGGTCGATCGTCCTCGGCAGGCCGTTCGGGAAAGCGACCGCCCACGGCAGGTTCGAACGCACGCCGTAGTCGTCGCCGACGAGGAAGCAGCCGACGCGCCCGATCGCCTGACTCGCCGCGAGGGCGGGCGCGGCCGCGTTCATGCAGTCGAGGAGTGACACGCCGCGCAGCTTCGCGGCCGAAAGGCCGAAGGCCGCTCCGCCGAGGAAGCCGCCGTACCAAGTGAGTCCGCCGCGAGTGAAGAGCGTCCCCGCGAGCGTCGCCTCCGGCTCGCGCGCGAGTGTCTCGGCGACGAACCAGAGCTTCGCGCCGACGAGCCCGCCGACGACGCACCAGGTGAGCAGATCCCAGGCGAGCTTGCCGTCCCTGCCCTGCAGCTCGAACGAGCGAGCGGAGAGCCAGCCGCCCGCGAGGAATGCGAGCGCGACCATGACTCCGAAGCTCGAGATTTGAAAGCCGAACGGCTCCCACAAGACTGGATACACGCGGCGCAGGATACCGGAGTGCCTAGGAGCGCCGCTCGTCTGCACGGAGCCGCTCTTCGATCGCGACGAGCTGCTCGGGGAAGCACTCCTTCGCGGCGCGGATGAACTCCGCGATGCGACGCGTGTCGAAGAAGTCGGGATTCGAGTCGCCGAGCTCGAGGCCGATCAGGCGCACGTCGGGCCGCATGCGCAGGATCTCGACGTCCCGCCGGTGCATGGTCTCGATGCCCGCGGCCGCGACGGTCTGCATCAGCCGCAGCTTTCCGATGCGGCCCGGGTGCGTGCGGTAGGTCTCGAGGCCGCCCGTGAGCTTCACGTACACGATCACGAGTCGGTCGCGTGCCTCGACCCCCGCTGCGCGATCGAGGTCCCACTTGCGCACGATCGAGTGCAGCGGGACGTCTTCCGTCGTCGAGCCATCGATGTAGTGCGCGTCGCGGTTGATGCGCCGAATCACGCGCGGGACGAACAACAGTGGCACGCTCGACGAGGCGAGCGCCGCGGCGCGCGCGTCCGCTTGGACGAGAAACTCGCGCAGATGGCCGGGCACGGCGCTGGGAGTCAGTACGTCCGCTTGGCAGTCACGCAGATTGAAGGCGATGCAGTAGAAGGGGAGGCGCGGCTCGACGTCGCCGCAGTAGCGCTCGAGCATGCGCGAGAGACCATCCGCGACGTCGACGAAGCCCGCGCCCGCTGCGCCGAACGCGGGCAAGAGCGCGTCGCGCACCAGGTGGCGCAGGAACAGGAGCTTCGAAGGGCGGAGCGAGAGGTCGATCCTTCCGGTGTACAGGTCGTAGCCCATCTGCTCGATCGCGTGCGGCGACAGGCCCTGCGCGTAGAGCAGTCCGGCCATGGCGCCTGCGCTCGAGCCCCACACTTCGCTGAAGTGCTCCCCGATGCCGAGTGTCTCGAAGAGTCGCAGGGCGGTCGCGTGAGCGAACAGCTTGAGACCGCCCGAGCCGAGTGAGAGCACGACGCGCGCTTCCGGGTCGGCGCAAATCGCGCGCACCGCGCGGAAGCGCTCGTGCACGGCCGGGCGCCCCGCGTGCACCTCGGTCGGGACGATCTGCCAGACGTAACGGCGCTGCCCGCCCGCGCGGTCGAGCGCGAAGCCATCCGCGGGCACGCTGCGGTTGCGGCCCAGAAACCGAACCTCGACGGATCCGTTCGCCCGGTCCTCCGCGAGCAGACGTGCGAGCACGGCGAGCCTCGCGTCTTCGGGCGGCCAATCGGTGACTGCCCCGTCATGCGGCAGCGCGAAGCGCACGGGCAGGTCGGCCTCTTGAATGCGGCGAACTACCTCGTAGCGGCCGCCGCGCGCGCGCGCGTCCGCCAACTCTTCGTCCGTGAGATAGAACGAGCCATCCGCGGACTGAAAGCGCAGCGGTGACTCACCGTCCGCGAACTCCGCACCGAAATCCGGGGGCGCCTCGAGCTTGATCTGAACGACGTGCCCCAGGGGGGAGGCTCCTTCGCCCCGACGCATCGGCCTCAGGGTGAGACCCCCTTAGGAAGCTGCCGCTTCGAGTCTCTTGAGGGCAACAAACGCCTTTGAAGTCGCGCATGTACCCGGTCGTCGCGCGGCGCCGATGCGCGTGAGTTGCCGCCGGCAGAAGCACTTTGGAGGGCCGAGCGACAGCCTCGCCGGGAATCGTTGACACCCCCCCTGGTCCCGATAGGCTTCCCCCCCGGAATCATGGGTGGGAGCAGGATGAGCGATCCACAGGGAGCGCGATGGCGAGCCATTGTCGCCGGCTTGATCTTGTTGGCCGGGACGGGCGTGCTGAACGGCGTGGCGGCGCTTGCCGCCCACGGCCGCGCACTCGGCTCGACCCGCGCCGGCCGCGAGGCGGCGCTGAAGATGGGAGTGGTTGCCGCGATTCGCGCCAAGCTCCCGCGCGTCGAGCCCGCGCTCTCGAACCGCATCGCGGAGAGCGTCGTGCGCTGCCAGCGCGAGCAGTCACTCGCGCCCGATCTCGTGCTCGCGGTCCTGATGCAGGAGAGCAGCGGTCGCCCCGGCGCGCGCAGCTCGGCCGGCGCAATCGGCCTGATGCAAGTGATGCCCTACATGTACGAGGAGCTCGCGCTGCCCGGCAGCGTCTCGCACGTCGAAGCCAACATCGAGGCGGGCTGTCGCCTGCTCGCCGACAACATCCGGCGCCTCGGCGAGGATGACGGCATCAGCGCCTACTACTGGGGCAACGCCACGGGGAACGATCACTATCTTCAGGAAGTGAACAAGCTCCGCCGGGACTTCCGGCCGTATCTGGTGCCCGAGGTCGCGAGCGCGCGGATCGGCGGATGAAGCGCGGCTCGAAGCGCGCGACGCGGCCGGCCCGCTCGACGCACTTCGACGCCAAGGGGGGCGCGCGCATGGTCGACGTCGGCGCGAAGCCGGCGACCGCGCGCGAGGCGATCGCCCGCGGTCGCATCGAGATGTCTGCCGAGGCACTCGAGGCCGTGGTCTCGGGAACCGCAGCAAAGGGCGATGTTCTCGGTGTCGCGCGCGTCGCCGCGATCCAGGCCGCGAAGCGGACCTCGGAGTGGATTCCGCTCTGTCACCCACTGCCGCTCGACGCGCTCGAAATCGACTTCGCGCCTGAGTCGGCACCGCCCGCGATCTCGATCGAAGCACGCGCGCGCACGACGGCGAAGACCGGCGTCGAGATGGAAGCACTCGTCGCGGTGTCTGCGGCCGCGCTCGCGATCTACGACATGTGTAAGTCGATCGATCGCGGCATGATGATCGGCGAGCTTCGCCTCGTCCGAAAGTCAGGCGGAAAGAGCGGGACCTACACACGCCTCGGCGGCTGAAGGCGTCTTGTCTTCCGCGCGTCCGTGGGGATAAGCTCGCGCCGCCTCGAGACGCCATGAGAACCGCTGCATCGCTGCTCGCTTGCGCATTGCTCAGCGTTCCGCTGCTCGCCGGAAGCGCATCCGTGCGCGCGGAAGGCGCGGTGAACGAAGTCGACTTGATTCCCACCGAGCGCGCGGCGTGGTCGCCGAAGAACCTCGGCATCGGCGTCTCGAGCGTGCTCGGCGGCTGGAACTACTGGTACGCCGAGCGCGAGATCTCCGTCGAGACGGTTCCGTCGAACGCGAACCTGCGCCTCTACTACATCCGCTCGAACTTTCAGAAGCGCTTCGAGCAGTCGCACTCACCGGCGATGGTGAAGATCCCGCCCCGCGTCGACATGACTTACAAGGACGCGGTGAAGTTCAATGCGATGGCGGACGGCTACCTCGCGCAGGAAGTGAGTTACGACGCGCAGAAGGTTCCCGATCACGTCGTCCTGCAGCTTCAAGTGCTGCCGAACTCACTCGTGTTCCTCGGGCACACGGAGCTCGGCGGGCGCACGAGCTTGATGCTGCGCACCACCGAGCAGCCGGACGTGCGCATGAGCAAGAACACCTCGCTCAAGGGCTTCCAGATCGCCCTCACGAAGACGGCGGTGAAGCTCGAAGGGAAGCTGCCCAAGGGCGGCGGCCACGTGGTGGGTCTCGACGCGATCCAGCTCGGCGAGGACGCGATCGTCCGCGTCGAGACCGATGCGGGCGATCTCGAAGTGCGCTCGCGCCAGAGCTTCGACGCCGTGCAGCAGCAGTACGTGTATGTGTTCGACATCGTGCCGCCCGGGACGCCCGCACCGTCGGACGGGCAGATCCGCGCGCGGCTCGACGCGCTCTCGTTCACACCCGACGCGAGCTGCGATGACCGGTTCGCAGCGGTGCTGCGAGAGAGGCTCGGCGATGCGGAGCTGGCCGACGCATTCCGCCCGTCCGGCGAGCTCACGGACACGTACCGCCGCGAGGCGATGCTGCGCCTCGGCCGTTACCACGAGGGAACCGTGAAGACCGACACGGGCGAGACTCTGCACACGGGCAGCTCACTCGAGCTCGCGCTCGCGATGCAATCCGCCCCGCGCGTGAAGGGCTATCTCGCGCTGCTGGGTGCGTTCGCGCACAGCGAGCCGCAGCCGGCGGATGCGCTGCGCACGCTCGTCGCGCCCACACGCTCCTCGACGGACTTCGCACCCGTGTTCGACGCCGCCGAGGCCACGCGCAAGGACTGCCACCGCTAGCGCGCGCGCGACCACCCTCGGAGCGGAGCGCTCCTCACCCCGAGGAGGTCGGCATGGGTGACGGAGACACGGGCTCGGAGCGACCGCGCGAGCGACTCGAGCGCGAGGGCCCGGAGTCGTTGGCGCTCGTCGAGCTGTTGGCTCTCGTGCTGCGGACGGGCGCGCGCGGCACCGGCGCGCTGCCGCTCGCGCACGCGGTGATCGAACGCTTCGGTTCCCTCGATGCGCTCGCCCGCGCTGGCACCGCCGAGCTGCGCTCGGTTCGCGGCCTGGGGCCGGCGAAGATCGGCTCGCTGCGCGCGGCGTTCGAGATCGGCTCCCGCCTGCTCCGGACGCCGGTCGCGCCGGGCGAGAAGCTCCACTCACCCGAGCAAGTCGCCGCGCACTTCGGCGCACGCATGCGCCGCTATCGCCAGGAGGTGTTCGTCGTGCTCTTGCTCGACAGCCGTCACCGCTTGATCGGCGAGGTCGAAGTGAGTCGCGGAAGCTTGAACCAGAGTCTCGTTCATCCGCGCGAGGTGTTCGCGCCGGCGCTGCGCGAGTCGGCCGCGGCGATCCTGGTCGTTCACAACCACCCGAGCGGCGATCCCCAGCCCAGTCGCGAGGACCACGAGGTGACGCAGCGCCTCGTGCGCGCGGGCGAGATCCTCGGGATCCGGGTCGTCGACCACCTGGTGATCGGCGGGCTCGAGTTCACCAGCTTCGCGCGGATCGGACAGCTCGGCGTCTCAAGCGCGTGAATCCGGCCGCCGATCGTCTCGCCGTAGGGGAGACCGATGGCCGCCAAGCGCACCGGGTCGCGCAAAGATCGCCGCCATTCCGAGCGGGAGAACATCAAGATCCCGGTCGACTACTCCGCCGTGGATGCGTTCTTCAGCGAGTTCACGACGAACATCAACGAGGGCGGCATGTTCGTCGAGACGGAGACGCCGCCGTCGCTCGACACGTTCGTCCAGCTCCAGGTTCGGCTGCCGGATCTCGAGCGCCCGATCAAGCTCGGCGGTCGCGTCGCGTGGGTGAGCGACGGCAAAGCCGGCGCGCCGGCCGGGATGGGCATCGAGTTCCAGGACCTGACGCCGGAGCTGCGCGCGACGATCAACGACCTCGTGCGCCGACTGCGCCACAAGGACTGAGCGAGCTCCGTCTCCCGTCAGAACGGGATTTCGTCGTCGGCTCCCGATGACTGACTGAGTGGGTCGTCGCCGCCGCTGCGCGCCTGACTGTCTTCACCCATCGACGGGCCGCCGGAGTCACCGCGTCTCCCCAGCATCTGCATCGACAGTGCGACGATCTCGGTCGTCTGCCGCTTGTTGCCTTCCTTGTCTTCCCAATCGCGTGTCTGGATGCGGCCCTCGATGTAGACCGGGCTGCCCTTCTTGAGATACTCGCCGCAGATCTCCGCGAGGCGCGCCCATGCGACGATCCGGTGCCACTCCGTGCGGTCCTTCCACTCGCCTGACTTGTCCTTGAACCGCTCGTTGGTCGCGACCGAGAAACTCGCGACCGGTTGCCCGCCCTGCGTGTAGCGCAGCTCGGGGTCGCGCCCGACGTTTCCGACGAGAATCACTTTGTTCACGCTGGCCATGCTCTCGCTCCTATCCACCTTCGATTGGGGTGAAGCTGGCGACAGGTTAACACAGCCGTGCGCGAGCACCGCGCGCCAAACTTGCCTTTCTCGTCGGTGTTTCCGATCGTAGCCGCAGCGATGGGGGGACGTCGCAGCCCGCGAGCGAAGGGCGCCGAGCCGCGCCAGCCGGGACGGCTCGAAGCCGAGGCCGTGGCGGTCACGTTCGGCGCGCTCGCGCTGTTCGCCGAGGCCGCCCTCCTGTCTTATCAGCCGGCGGATCCGCTCATCGCGCACGGAGCGCGCGTCGTGAACTGGTGCGGCCCTGCGGGCGCGCTCGTAGCGGGAGTGCTCGCGGGATCGCTCGGCTTCGCTGCACACGTTCTCCCGCTCGCGGGCGGCGTCGTCGCATGGCGCTATCTGCGCGGACTGCCGTTGCGGCCGCGTTGGATTCCGCTCGCTGGATGGGCGCTCTGCCTACTCGCTCTCGCGGGCAGCTTCGAGGCGTTGCACCGCGCCCTTCCCGACGCGGTGAGCGCGCACGCAGGCGGCGCGCTCGGTGCGCTCGTAGTCGTTCCGCTCGCCGGTGCGTTCTATCTGACGGGCTCCGCGCTCGTGCTCGCGATCGCGCTCGCGCTCGGGTTGATCGCGGGAACGGGGATGTCTCTTCGCGACGGAATCGGCGCGCTGCGCCGTGGCCTGCGCGGTGCCGCCCGTGAGCTCGGCCAGCTCGCGCGCGTGAGCTTCGCGCGCGTGCGGCGCTCCTTCGACGAGCGCGCAGCCGCGCGCATGGAAGCGCGCGAGTCGGCGGCGCAGGCCGAAGCCGAGGCCGGCGCGGGAGCGGACGGCGAGCAGCGCGAGCCCGCGCGCGCGCCGCGTGTCTCGCCGCCGCGGCGCCCCAAGTCGAGCGAGCCGGAGGTCGTCGAGCACCGCGTGGTTGCTCAGACGCCCCTGCGGCAGGAGTCACTGCCGTTCGCGAATGCGCGCGGCGAAGGGCCGTACAAGCTGCCGGACCTCGACTTACTCGCGCGCGGAGCCGAGTCGAGTCCGAACCTCGACCGCGACGCGCTGATCCGCAACTCGCAGATCCTGGAGAAGAAGCTGGCGGACTTCGCGGTGCTCGGCCGCGTCGTGAAGGTGCATCCGGGCCCAGTGATCACGATGTACGAGTTCGAGCCGGCGCCGGGCGTGAAGGTGTCGCGCATCGTGAATCTCTCCGACGACCTCGCGCTCGCGCTGCGCGCGATCTCGGTGCGTATCGTCGCGCCGATCCCGGGCAAGAACGTCGTCGGTATCGAGGTGCCGAACGTCGAGCGCGACGTGGTCGTGCTGCGCGACGTCGTCGCACACGCGTGCTTTCAAGAGACGGACGCGCGCATCCCGATCGCGCTGGGCAAGGACATCTTCGGAAATCCAGTGACCACGGATCTCGCCGCGATGCCGCACCTCTTGGTCGCGGGCGCGACGGGAACGGGCAAGTCGGTCTTCCTCAACGCACTTCTGTGTAGCATCCTGATGCGCGCGACCCCGGACGACGTGAAGCTCCTGCTCGTCGATCCCAAGATGCTCGAGTTCTCCCTGTATCAGGGAATCCCCCATCTCATCGCGGAGGTGGTCACGAATCCCAAGCGCGCCGCCGCCGCGCTGCTCGGCGTCGTCGGCAAGATGGAAGATCGCTACCGGCTGATGGCGCAGAAGGGCGTGCGGAACATCGAGCAGTACAACAAGGCCGTCGCGAAGGATCTCGCGGCGAGCCGCCCGAAGCCCGACGACGAGATCGTTCCGAAGAAGCTGCCCTACATCGTCGTCGTCATCGACGAGCTCGCGGACCTGATGATCGTGGCGTCGCGCGACGTCGAAGAGTCGCTCATGCGGCTCGCGCAGATGGCGCGCGCCGCGGGCATTCACTTGGTGCTCGCGACGCAGCGGCCCAGCGTCGACGTCCTCACCGGAATCATCAAGGCAAATTTTCCATCGCGTATCTCGTTCCAGGTCAGCTCGCGGACGGACTCGCGAACCGTTCTCGATGCGAACGGCGCCGAGCGCCTGCTCGGGCAAGGCGATCTTCTCCACGTGCCGCCGGGGAGCTCGAAGCTCGAGCGCATTCACGGCCCGTACATCTCCGAGAAGGAAGTGCAGGTCGTCACTGAGTGGGTGCGTCAGCAGGGGTCGCCAGAGTTCGATCCAGATCTCATTCGCCTGAACTCCGAGAGCGAGAAGACCGAGGAGCGCGGCGAGGAGCTCGACGAGCTCTTCGATCAGGCGGTCGAGATCGTCTCGCGACACAGAATTGCGTCGATCTCGTTCGTTCAGCGCAAGCTGAAGATCGGTTACAATCGCTCCGCGCGGATCCTCGAGCAGATGGAGGCCGAGCGCATCGTCGGTCCGCAAGAGGGGACCAAGCCTCGTGAGATCTTCGTGCGCCCGCCCGACGACTAGGCTCCGTGCTGCGCTCGCCGTGCTCGCCCTCGCGCTGGCTGCTGCCGACGCGAACGACGACGCGGCGAAGACACTCGATGCCGTTCAGAAGCGCTACGACTCCGTGCAGGATCTGCGCGCGAGCTTTGCGCAGTCGAGTTTCTCCGCCGCGCTCGGCAAGGAGACGGAAGCGCACGGCACCGTGCTCGTGAAGCGGCCCGGGAAAATGCGCTGGGAGTACGGGAAGCCCGACGGTCGCGTGATCGTCCTCGACGGAAGCGCAATCCGGATCTGGAACCCCGAAGAGAAGCAGCTCCAAATCGCAGCGCTCTCGGCGGCGAACGTCTCGCCGACGGCGCTCGGCTTCTTGATGGGGCAAGCCGTGCTGCGCGACTCGTTCGACGCGAAGCCGATCTCCGAACCCGGGCGGGCCGAGCGCGGTCTCTTGCTTCACCCCAAGGGCGACGCGGGCTTCGAGTCGCTGACCCTGTGGCTCGATCCGAAGGACCTTCAACTGCGCGAGTCAGTCGTCGTGGACTTGTTCGGCAATCGCACGCGCGTGCGCTTCGACGCAATCGTCGAGAACAAAGGGGTCGACGCCGCGGCGTTCGAGATCGCAGCGCCCGCTGGCGCAGAAGTCATCGACCTACGCTGATGCGCACGCTCTTCCCGATGGATGCGCGGTGCGAATCGACCCGCTCGCTGCGGCCATCGAACGTCATGGGCGACACGAGCCGCCGGAGTCTTGACGGTTGCCGCGTCGGCGATTCGTCGCGAACCCGAAGGACCACCTCAGAGCACGGAAACTCCCGAGAATCAAGGAGTTTCGAGCTTTCGTGCGGATCAGAGGACATTGCAATGAGGCTCGAGTTTGATATAGTGGATCAGGTTGCTAACTGGGCGTTTTTCCACGTGAATTCGGGTCGCTCGCGATTCCTCCCCACGGCTGGGCTCGAGTGGGGGAACAGGAGACGCGAGTGCGCAGATGGACGCTCAATCATGCAGCCCCCTTGGGCTGCAGCAGATTCGCCGAAGCTCTTGCACAGTCAGGTTTTTTCCGGCCGATCTGGCACCCGCGCGGGCCGCCCGAGCCGTGCGCGCGGTTGCGACTGGGTCGCCCCCACTTGGTATGTCGATTGCACAACCTTGAGACGCGTGTCGGGTGACTCAACCGAACGGTGGGGCATCAGGGCTAGGCTCAAGGCGAGGGACGGACAATGAGTGATTCGGGTTCTGGTTCCGGGCGACGGGGGTTCGTTCGGGACGTGATGAAGCGAATCTCCGCATCGCGCGGGGGTGATGACGACGAACGGGAGACCCGCTTGCCCGAAGAGATCGACGAGATTGAGCGATTGCGCGACGCGCTCCGTTTCCTCGGACCGGAGAACGCCGACCTCGCGCGGCGAGTCGAGCGTGTACTGATGGAGTACGAGTTGCTCCGCCAGCGCCACGACCGGCAGCGACAACAGATCTACGACGGCGAGCGCCAGAACGAAAAGCTCGTCAATGCGCTGCAAGACGCGAAACAGCAGATCGACCTACTCAAACAGGAAGTCGACAAGCTCTGCTCGCCGCCGAACACCTACGGCATCTACGAGCGCTCCAACAAAGACGGCACCTGCGAGATCAACGTCGACGGCAAGATGATGCGCGTGAACGCGCACCCGAGCATTCGCGTCGAGGAGCTGATGGAAGGTCAGCTCGTGGTGCTGAACGAGGCGTTCAACATCGTCGACGCGACGACGTTCGATCCGCGCGGCGAAGTCATGACCGTGTCCGACGTCCTCGACGACGGGCGCGTGATCGTGCTCGGCCACGCCGACGAGGAGCGCGTGATCAGTCTCTCGCAGCCGATGCGGCGCGAGAAGCTGAAGGCGGGCGACAACCTGCTCGTGAACCCGCGGACCGGCTTCGGCGTCGAGAGACTCCCGAAGTCCACCGTCGATCAGGTCGTGCTCGAGGAAGTTCCCGATGTCACTTACGAGGACATCGGGGGTCTCGGCGATCAGATCGAGGTTCTGCGCGATGCGATCGAGCTGCCGTATCTCCACGCCGAGCGCTTCAAGCGATACAACCTGTCGCCGCCGAAGGGCATCCTGCTCTACGGCCCCCCGGGCTGTGGCAAGACGATGATCGGCAAGGCCGTCGCCAACAGCCTGGCCCTGCGCATTCAGGAAATGCGCGGCGGGGAAGCGAAGAGTTACTTCCTGAACGTGAAGGGCCCGGAGCTCCTCAACAAGTACGTCGGCGAGACGGAGCACAAGATCCGCGAGGTCTTCAAGAATGCGCGCGAGAAGGCGGAGGAAGACGTCCCGGTCGTCATCTTCTTCGACGAGATGGATTCGCTGTTCCGCATGCGCGGCTCCGGTATCTCGTCGGACATGGAAGCGACGGTCGTCGCGCAGTTCCTCTCCGAGATCGACGGCGTCGAGTCACTCCGCAACGTGATCGTGATCGGCGCGAGCAACCGCCAGGACTTGATCGATCCAGCGGTGCTGCGCCCGGGCCGGCTCGATCTGAAGGTCAAGGTGCACCGCCCCGAGAAGCAGGGCGCGCGCCAGATCTTCGCGAAGTATCTCACCGCCGACCTGCCGTTCAGCGAGGAATCCCTCCGCAAGTACGGCGGCGACGTCAAAGCGGCAGTGACTGGCATCGTCGAGGAAACGGTCGAGCAGATGTACGCGGAGACCGAAGAGAACAAGTTCCTCGAAGTCACTTACGCGAAGGGTGAGCGCGAGATCTTCTACTTCAAGGACTTCTCGAGCGGCGCAATGCTGCGGAACATCGTCGACCGGGCGAAGAAGAAGGCCGTGAAGCGCGCGATCACCTCGGGTGAGGACGGGATCCGGCTCGCCGACATGCTCGACTCGGTGCGCGAGGAGTTCAAGGAGAACGAAGATCTCCCGAACACCACGAATCCCGACGACTGGGCGCGCATCTCGGGCCGAAAGGGCGAGCGCATCATCAACGTGCGAACGCTGATCACCGGAATGAGTCGCTCGGAGCAGTCGATCGAGACGGTCGGCGGATCGGGACAGTACCTCTGATATGCCTCTCCCCAGCGTATTGGGCAGCGAGATCGAGTACGGGATCACGGTCCAGGGCGACCCGGACTTCGACCCGATCTCGAGCTGCGTGCTCCTCGTCAACGCGTATCAGGACAACGAGGACGCCCAGATACTCTGGGACTACGAGCAGGAGAATCCGCTCGCCGATGCGCGCGGCTTCCACGTCGAGGGCGAGAAGTACACGCCCAATCAGCAAGAGAACATCGCGCGCAACAAGACACTCCGGAACGGCGCGCGCTTCTACGTCGACCACGCGCACCCGGAATACTCGACGCCCGAAGTCACGAACGTCCGCGATCTGATCGCGTACGAGCGCGCGGGCGAGCGAACCATGGAGGCCGCGCGGCGCGCGGCGACCGCGCTCCTGCCCGCGGGGCAGACGCTGTTGATCCACAAGAACAACAGCGATCGCAAAGGGAACTCGTATGGCAATCACGAAAACTATCTGATCGAGCGCCGCACCCCGTTCCGCGAGATCGTCGAGCACATGACGCCGTATCTGATCACTCGCAACGTCTTCTGCGGAGCCGGCAAGGTCGGCAGCGAGAACCGCTCGCAGCAGTGCGAGTACCAGATCAGTCAGCGCGCGGATTTCTTCGAGACCGAGGTCGCGCTCGACACCATGGTGAAGCGTCCGATCATCAACACGCGCGACGAGCCGCACGCCGACCGCGAGAAGTACCGGCGCTTCCACGTCATCATCGGTGACTCGAACCTCTGCGAGGTCGCGACTTACCTGCGCGTCGGAGTCACCTCGATCGTCCTCGCGCTCATCGAGGACGGTGCCATTCCGCGCTCGCTCGCCCTCACCGATCCCGTGAAGGTCGTGAAGGAGATCTCGCACGACCTCGGTTGCAAGCGTCAGTACGCCCTGGAACGCGGTGGCCGCATGAGCGCCGTCGAGGTCCAGAAGGAACTCCTGGAGAACGCGCTGCGCTACTTCTCGTCGCGCAGCCTCGACCCGATCACGAAGGACGTGCTCGTGCGCTGGGAGCGCGTCCTGGCCGCGATCGCCGACGACCCCATGCAGCTGGACCGAGAGGTCGACTGGGTCGCGAAGAGCAAGCTGATCCGCAGCTACATCCAGCGCCACAAGGTCGATTGGCACCACCCGCAGGTGCACATGCTCGATCTGCAGTACCACGACATTCGCCCCGACAAGGGCCTGTTCTTTCTTCTCGAGCGGCGCGGCGAAGTCGAGCGCATCGTCGAGCCCGAGGAGATCGAGCGCGCCGTGACCGCCCCGCCGAGCGATACGCGCGCCTACTTCCGCGGCGAGTGCATCCGCCGCTATCCTGAAGCCGTGTTCGGCGTGAACTGGGACTCGATCTCGTTCAACGTCGGCGAGGAGCCGATCAAGCGCATCCTCATGAACGAACCGCTCAAGGGAACCCGAGCGCACGTAGAGGACTTGCTGAACGCGAGTCCGACGGCGTCGGTTCTGGTTCGCAACCTGACTCAGTGAGTCCTAGGAGAAGACATGGCCTCGGGCGAGCAGACACAAAAGACCAAGCAGGGCGGCGGCGGCGAGAACACCGCGGACGCCAAGGGCGACGCCGGCCAGAAGAAGATCGCGAAGAAGGGTGAGGAGCTGAAGGAAGAGATGGACAGCCTCATCGACGAGATCGACGAGGTGCTCGAAGAGAACGCCGAAGAGTTCGTGAAGAACTACGTCCAGCGCGGCGGCGAGTGACCCGGTGTTCAAGGGCCAGACTTACGCCGGCGACAGCTTCTACGAGTTCCTGTCCAAGGATCATCCGAACCTGCTGCCTCAGTGGGCCGGAACGAACTGGACGGAGATCTCGCACCTGCACGGCACCACGGTGCTCGCGATCGTCTGCAAGGACGGCGTGCTCATGGCGGGCGATCGGCTCGCCACCGAGGGCCACGCGGTCGGCACACGCGACCTCGAGAAAGTGTTTCGCATCGACGACGCGTGCATGATGGCGATCGCCGGCGCAGCCGGTCCCGCCGTCGAGATGGTGCGGATGTTCCAGCTCGAGCTCGAGCACTTCGAGAAGCTCGACGGTCAGCCACTCACTTTCGAGGGCAAGGCGAACCGACTGTCGTTCCTGCTGCGCCAGAATCTGCCGGCGGCGATGCAGGGCCTGGTGGTGATGCCGATCTTCGCGGGCTATGACCACGACAAGGGCCGCGGACGAATCTACAAGTTCGACATCACCGGCGGGCGCTTCCGAGAAGCCGACTACTACGCGACGGGCTCCGGCGGCAAGGACGCTCGCGGCAGTCTGAAGAAAGTCCTGCGCCACGAGGACCTGTCCCGCGCCGAGGTGATCGAGGCGGCCGTCGAGGCGCTGCTCGACGCGGCCGACGAGGACCGCGCGACCGGTGGAATCGACGTCGTGCGCGGAATCTTTCCGACGACGAAGATCGCTACACGCTCCGGTGTAGAGGACGTCGGCGACGACGAGCTGCGCCACGTGTACGAGGGAATCATCGCACGACGGAGGGCACGCGAATGAGCGCGCCGTTCTACGTCTCGCCCGAGCAGTGGTACCAGGACAAGGCCGAGTACGCGCGGAAGGGCATCGCGCGCGGCAAGCCGATCGTCGCGCTCGAGTACGACACGGGCGTCGTGATCATGGCCGAAAATCGCAGCGCGACCCTGCGCAAGATCGCGGAGATCTACGATCGGATCGCGTTCGGCGGCGTCGGCAAGCTCGACGAATACGAGAACCTGCGGAAGGCGGGCGTGCGCTACGCGGACATGCGCGGCTACTCGTTCTCGCGCGAAGACGTCGCGGGCAAGAGCCTCGCGAACGAGTACTCCACCGTGCTCGGCTCGGTCTTCACGCGCGAGATGAAGTCACTCGAGGTGGAGATTCTCGTCGTCGAGATCCTCGACAAGGGCAGCGCCTTCTACCAGATCCGCTACGACGGCAGCATGACCGACGCGACTCACTACGCGAGCATCGGCGGCGACGGCGACAAGCTGCTCGACGTGATTCGCGGCGGTTGGAGCGCGGGCATCCCGCTGCGCGATGCGGCGCGGTTGGGTCGCCGCGCGCTCGCGGGCTCGGGCAACGGCGCCTCGATCGACGACCTGGACGAACGCAACCTCGAGATCGCGATCCTGGACCGAACGCGACGAGGCCGTACCTTCAAGCGCATCGGCGCCGAGGAGTCCCGGGCACTCCTCAGCGGCTGAGGGCGAGCGAGAAACGTGCAGAAGCGCATCTACGGACTGGAAACCGAGTACGGAATCATCTTCACGCCGGAGGGTCGCAAGACCCTTCCCGTCGAGAAGGCGATCCGGTTCCTGTTCGAGAAGCTGATCACGACGGAGCACTTCCTGAACGTGTTCCTCGAGAACGGCGCGCGCTTCTACCAGGACACCGGCTGCCACCCGGAGTACGCGACGCCGGAGTGCGCGAGCCCGCGCGACCTCGTCATCTTCGACCGCGCCGGCGAGCGCATCCTGGAAGACCTCCAGCTGTACGCCGAGGAGAAGATCCGCGAGGAGCGCGTCCCCGGGAAGCTCTCGATCTTCAAGAACAACACCGATTTCGTGGGCAACAGCTACGGCTGCCACGAGAACTATCTGGTCGATCGCGACGTCGACTTCTACTACCTCGCCGAGCAGCTCATCCCGTTCCTCGTCACGCGTCAGATCTTCAGTGGCGCGGGCAAAGTCTTCCAGACACAAGACGGCGTTCACTACTGCGTCAGTCAGCGTGCGCAGCACATCTACCAGAAGATCAGCGGCACGACGACGAACGATCGCTCGATCATCAACACGCGAGACGAGCCGCACGCCGACCGCGAGAAGTTCCGCCGCCTGCACGTGATCGTCGGTGACTCGAACATGAGCGAGTACACGAACTTCGTGAAGATCGCGACCTGCGCGGTCGTGCTGCAGATGATCGAGGACGGCTTCATCAACAAGGACTTCACGCTGCGCCACCCCGTGAAGGCCATCAAAGACATCTCGTACGACACGACCTGCAAGCGCAAGCTGCGCCTGGAGAACGGTCGCGAGTACTCGCCGATCGAAATCCAGCGCGACTACTGCGAGATGGCGCAGCGCTACATCGAACAATTCCCCGTCAGCGATCAGCTCAAAGACGGCGTCAAGGAGTGGCAGTACATCCTCGACTGTCTCGACACCGATCCCGAGAAGCTCGACCGCAAGATCGACTGGATCATCAAGCGCAAGGTGCTGCGCGGCTACATCGAGAAGCACCAGATCTCGTGGCACGACCCGCGCGTGTTCATGATCGACCTGCAGTTCCACGACATCCGCCAGGACCGCGGCTTCTTCTACATGCTTGAGCGCAACAACCACGTCGACCGGCTGTACTCCGATGCGGAGATCGAGAAGGCCAAGACCGAGCCGCCGCAAGACACGCGCGCGCGCATGCGCGGTGACTTCATCAAGCTCGCGCGCCAGAACAACATCCAGTACGACCTCGACTGGTCGAACATCCGCCTCGGCAACCTCTTGAACGTGCGAGTCATCTGCAACAACCCATTCGAGACCGACACCGAGAAAGTCACCGAGCTCGTGCGCACGATTCAGAAGACGAACCTGCGCCGCACGTCGCTCTCGAAGCTCGTGATTCAGAGCTAGAGGGCGAGCCATGGACCAGGAACCGAAGCTCCGCGCGATCCCCCCCGGCGGCCTCGGCACGCGCAGCACGGGCGTGCGCGGATCGGGTGACTCGGCGCAGAGCCGCATCCACCTGGCTCTTGGCGTCGCGCTCGCGATCGCGCTCGTCCTCTTGGTGTGGAGCTACTTCTCGCTCGGCGCGCGCATCGACGCGCTCGAAGGCGAGACACGCAACCTCCGCCAGGCGGTCTCCGAGCGCGACGATGTCATCTCCGCGCAGCGCTCGCGCCTCGACGAGGTGCGCGGGCGGCTGCAAGAGCTCCTCCAGCTCGTGGAGCAACCGGTGCCGGGCACGACAGCCGCGGCTCCGACCGCCGAGACCCCCGCGAGCCCGTAGATCGGGGAGCGAACGCGCGGCTCGCCCTCAGGTTCCCGAACCCCCTGCCGATGAATGACGTTGTTCGGGGTTCCTTGCCCCGGGATCCACGCGGAGCAATCACACGATGTACAGGTGGCTGGCGGGGCTCTTGTCGAACGATCTCGCGATCGACCTCGGCACGGCCAACGTGCTCGTCTACGTGAAGGGTCGAGGCATCATCTGCAGCGAGCCGTCGGTGGTGGCGGTCGCGGACGGTCCGAACGGCACTCGCAAGGTGCTCGCCGTCGGCACCGAGGCAAAGGAGATGGTCGGCCGCACGCCGGGCACCATCCGCGCCATCCGCCCCATCAAGGACGGCGTCATCGCCGACTTCGAAGTCACCGAGGCGATGCTGCGCTACTTCATCCAGAAGGCACACAACCGCCGCCGGCTGGTGCGCCCGCGCATCGTCATCTGCGTGCCGCCGTGCATCACGTCCGTCGAGAAGCGCGCGGTACGTGAGTCCGCCATCTCGGCCGGCGCCCGCGAGGTGTATCTGATGGAAGAGCCCATGGCCGCCGCGATCGGCGCCGGGCTCAACGTGACCGAGCCGACGGGCAACATGGTGATCGACATCGGCGGCGGCACCACGGACGTCGCCGTCATCTCACTCGCCGGGATCGTGACTTCGAGCTCGGTGCGCGTCGGCGGCGACAAGCTCGACGAGGCGATCATTCACTACGTGAAGCGCAAGCACAATTTGCTCGTCGGCGAGCGCACGGCGGAGATCATCAAGATCACCATCGGCACGGCGATGTCCAACGGGCAGACCAAGACCATGGAGATCAAAGGCCGCGATCTCGTGGCGGGGATTCCGAAGATGATCGTGCTCTCGAGCGACGAGGTGCGCGAGGCGCTCGCGGAGCCGATTCATCAGATCATCGATACGGTGCTCCAGACGCTCGAGCGCACTCCGCCCGAGCTCGCGGCAGACATCGTCGACCGGGGCATCGTGCTCGTGGGCGGCGGCGCGCTGCTGCGCGACTTCGATCAACTCCTGCGCCAAGAGACGAAGCTGCCCATCGTGCGGAGCGACGATCCGTTCACCGCGGTCGCTGCGGGCGCCGGCAAGGCGCTCGACAACATCGAGCTCCTGCGCCAAGTCGCCATGCCTACCTGAGTGGGGGCCGGCCGAGCGAGGCTCGGCCACCCACTCTCCGTTCGCCTGCGGCTCACTGCGCGCGGCTTGGCTGCTTGCGGGCTCGGCTCGGGACGGGCCTCGCCTCGCCATGACTCACGCCGCAGTCACTCGGGCGTCATGATGGCCATCGCCATCTTCATCGGGACCTCGACGTCTCCGCCGAGCGTGAGCTTCGCCGTCATGAAGGCGCCCTGAAGATCGAGCGTGCCGGCAATCAATTGCTGGAACGCCTCGTCGCCGATCGCGACGGTCGTCGTCGGCACGGGGATCGGCGGAGCACCGAAGTGCAGAATCACGCCCCAGGGCCGCTCGCCACTGACTTCGATGCGCATCGTGCCCGCGATCGCGCGCAGCGCGTCGAGCCGCGCCGGGGTCAGCACGAAGTCCGGGTTTCCCGCGACGCCGCCGAGCAGACTCATCGGCGACGCGCCGACGGTATCCTCGAGTCGGCGGCAGTCCGCCTCGGAGAGCGCGAGCGTGACGAGCGGCTTTGGGTCGGCGCTCGCGTTCGCGCGCATCGATCCGCCGTCGACGCACAGATGGAACCGCTCGCCTTCGTCGATCGCGATCTCGAGCGCGAAGCCCGCCGCGCGCATCTTCGCGAGCAGCTCGACGCCCTCGGCACCGCGTGCGATCTGCTGCTGGAGGCGCTGATTCCACGCCTCGGGCACGCGCTTCTCGAAGTAGCTAGCGACGCTTCCCATTCTTTGCCCCGACCTCGTTCTTCGCCTGGCGGCGCAACTGGTAGCGTTTTACCGCGCGGTTGTGCTCGGTCAAGGTCGCGGAAAACGCGTGGGTCCCGTCGTTGCGAGAGACGAAGTAGAGATAGGGCGCGTCTGCGGGATGCAGCACGGCGCGAATCGCATCGAGCGAGGGATTCGCGATCGGACCCGGAGGCAGGCCCGCGCGCGTGTACGTATTCCAGGGGTTGTCCGCGCGCAGGTCGACGATCTTCAGGTTTCCGTCGAACTGCCCTTGGGTCTGAAGCACGCCGTAGATCACCGTCGGATCCGACTGCAGGCGCATGCCGCGCGCCAGTCGGTTCCGGTACACGCTCGCGATCAGCGGTCGCTCCGGGCCGGGCACGCTCTCCTTCTCGACGATCGACGCGAGCGTCACCACCTGGTGTAGGGAGAGCCCCGACTTCTCGATCGCGGCGAAGTCCTCTGCGGTGAGTCGCCGGCGCAGCTCGTCGAGCATGCAGCCGAGCAGCTCTTCGGGAGGCGTGTCGCGCCGGAAGCGATACGTCTCCGGATACGCGTAGCCCTCGAACGAATCCGCTTGGAGTCCCTTCCGGCGCGCGAGCACCGGGTCGTGCGCGCGCGCGAGGAACTCGTCGGCGTCCGAGATCCCCGCGGCCTGCAGGCGCATCGCGATCTCATCGAGCCGCAGGCCCTCGGGCAGAGTCACTTCGTGCATCTTCACCTGGCCGAGCACCAGCTTGTCGAGGATCGCGATCGGAGTCAGAGATGGCGCGAGATCGTATTCGCCCGACTTGATCGCGCGATCCTTGCCGCTCCACTTCGCGTATAGCGCGAACACGCGCGGCCCGAAGAAGGCGCGCTTCGGCAGCAGCCCGTCTTCGTCGAGGCGTCGCGCGATCGGGTCGAGTGACTCGTTCGCATTCACCCAGAACACGCGCGACTCCCCGTCCGGATCGGCGGGCTCGCGCAAGGCGGATGCGGCGAAGAAGAGCGCGACGCCTGCCGCGACGACCGCGAACACCACCGCGGCGAGAGCCGCGCGAATCACTGGCGCCGCAGCTGCAGCCAGGTGCGGAGCAGGAGCGCAGCGGCGATCGGGTCGACGCGGCCGCGCTGGTCGCGCCGCTTCACGCCGCCTTCGTCGAGCGCGCGCTCCGCTTCGAGCGAGGTCCAGCGCTCGTCGAGATAGTCGACCGCCACGCCTGCGCGGGCCCGCACCCGCTCACCGAACGCCCGCACGCGCTCCGCCTCGGGGCCCGAGCGGCCGCTCATGTGAAGGGGCAGCCCGACGACGATCTGCCCGACGTCGTGCGCGCGGACCAGCTCCGCGATGCGCTCGAGCGCGTCGCGCCCACCCGCGGTTGCCGCGATCGTCTCCAACGGCTGGGCAATCACGCCGGTCGGGTCGCTGATCGCGACTCCGATTCGGCGCTCCCCGTAGTCCAAGGCCAGCGTACGCACGTCGAGATCATAGCCGTCGGCTCCGCTGCGACTGGCGACGGCGGTCACTTTTCGCTGACCGCACGCTCGATCCGCCGGATCGCTTCCTGACACGCCTGGCGCACTTCCGGGTCACCCCTGCGCGCGTGCGGCTGGAGTGTCTGAATCGCAATCGCGCCGCCGATCTGCCCGATCGCCTGCGCAGCCGCGATGCGCAGCGCGCGAAACCGCGCGCGTCCGAAGAACGGTGCGTGATCCAGCACTCGCTGCAGCCGTTTCACCGCTTCGACGTTCGCGAGGCGCCCGAGACTGCGGATCGCCTCGCGGCGCAGCCCGTCGGGAAACTCGCGCTCGAGATCGAGTAGCTCGCCCAGCGCCCGCGCAGCCGATGTCTGCCGCATTCCACCGAGGCAGCCTGCGCAGGTCTCGGCAACCGGCGGCGCGAGCTTCAGCCCCGCGACCAGCGCGGCGACCGCCGAGTCGGTGCCTATGCGCGCCAGTCCCCGCGCCGCCTCACGCGCGAGTGCAAGGTCACTGGATCGAAGCGCGTCCGCGAGAAACTGGATGCCGCCTGGGTTCTGCATCTCGCCGAGCAGTCGCGCCGCGCGCCGCGCGCGCTCGCCCGCGCCGTCGCGGAGCTCGTCGACGACGGCAGCGAGCGCGGCATCGCCCATGGCGATCAGTGTCTGTGCGGCTCGCTCGCGCGATGCGTCGCGCGTCCCCGCGCAGTAGCGCAGGAGCACGCCCGCAGCCGGAGCTCCGATCGCGATCAGCACCTGACTCGCCTGAACGCTCGCCAGGCCCGTCGCCGTGCACGCTTGCTCGACGATCGCATTCAGCAGCGCATCGCTCGTCGCGAGGCGGCGCAGCCGATCGGTCGCTTCGCGCCGGATCGCGTCCGAGCGAACTTCGCGGTCGCCGGCGTGGCGACAGAAGACCAGCGCTGCGCGGAATCCGTCGAGACAGCGCTTCGCGCGCACGAGCACGTCGACGCACGCGGCGATCTTGTTCGCCAGCAGGTTGTAGCTGCCGACGTCGTCGCAGCGCTCCAGCTCGGCCAAGAGGCGCACCAGCTCGGCCACGTGTTGCGTGACGAACGAGCTGGCGTCCGCGGTATCGGGCACGGCGCTGTCACCGTTCGGTGTAACGGAGAACAGCTCGATGCCGCGCGCGCCGGTCGCGCGCAGTGCCTCGGGCGCGCCGCCTGCGGCGATGAGTGAGTCGAGCGTGCGGGTCAGTGTCTCGATCAAGTGAGACAGATCCTGCAGCTGCACCGGGCCGCGCACGCGAAGTCGCACGACGCCGCGCGCACGTAGGTCGTCGGCGAGCTCGGCCGCGCCTGGACAGGCGAGCCGTCCGCCGTCCACGAGCGAGAGTCCCGAGTCGCCGACGTCGAGCCCGACTTCGCCGTCCGCGCCCGCGAGTGCGCGCCACGCCGCGGTGCCGCGTTGGAGCGCGTCGACGACGACCGGATGGCCGACCGGATGCACTCGCCGCGCACGCGCCGCACGCGCGAGCTCGAGCACGAAGGGGGCGAGATCTTCTGCGGAGGCCGTGTTCCGCCGCATACCGCTCTTGCCGCCTGAACCTCCACTGCGAGGCATCGTCCCTGGGTGGCGCTGGCTTTACCGGGCGGCGGTTGGCGCCGCGTTCGAATTTCGCTATTTCTTCGCTTCCTTGACACCCCCGCCGACACCGACCTAGCATCGCCAAGAGAGGCAGAAGTGCTCGGAATTCCATGAGAATATTCATTCTCGCGCTCGCGACCGGCGGCGGTTCCGGCTATTCGCCGATCGCCTCGGGTACGGTGGGCGCGCTGGTCGGCCTGGCGCTCTGGGTTCCCCTCGTCGGGCTCTCGCCGCTCGCCTATGTGGGCGCATGCGCCGCAGTCATCGCCGTCGGGATCTGGGCGGCGGGTCGCGCCGAGCGAATCCTCGGAGGCCATGACGACGGCCGAATCACGATCGACGAAGTCGCCGGCATGTTGGTCTCGCTCGCCTGGCTGCCGGCGCGGCCCGAAGTCGCGGGCGTCGGGTTTCTGCTCTTCCGCATCTTCGACATCTGGAAGCCGTTCCCGGCGCGTGCGGCCGAGCGACTCCCCGGCGGTCTCGGCGTGATGGCCGACGATCTCGTGGCGGGCGCGTACGCGAACCTCGGCGGCCAGCTCGTCTGGCGGCTGCTCTTCGCGGGGACCGGAGCGTGAGCTCGGCGCGCGATCCCGTCTGGGTAGTGACGATCGGCGACGAGCTCCTGCGCGGTGAGATCGTCGACTCGAACAAGTCGCATCTCTCACAGCGCATGCTCGCGCTCGAGCTCGAGTCGACGCGCCACGTCAGCGTTCCCGACGACCCGCGCGCGATGGAGGAGGTGCTGCGCGAGGCGGCGGCTCGCGCGCGCGTCGTGTTGGTCTCGGGTGGGCTCGGGCCGACGCGCGACGATCTCACGACCGAGATCGCGGCGCGGACCTTCGGCCGCAAGCTCGTCCGCGATGCGGAGTCACTCGAGCAGATCCGCGCGTTCTTCCGCCGCTTCAACCGCGAGATGGCAGAGAACAACGCGAAGCAGGCCGACTTCCCGGAGGGCGCCGAGATCCTGCCGAACCCGATCGGAACCGCGCCCGGCTTCATGCTCGACGTTCCAGCGCCGTCGACGGGCGAGCCGTCCACGCAGCTCTTCTTCATGCCCGGCGTGCCGCGCGAGCTCTACCGCATGCTCGACGAGCAGGTCGTGCCCCGCATCTCCGCGCGCCTCGGGCGCGGCCGCGTGGTGCGGGCGCGACTGCTGCGCACGTTCGGCATCGGTGAGTCGAACCTCGATCGCATGCTGGCGGATCTCGCGCAGGCCGATGCCGACGCGGTGCTCGGCTTCCGCACGCAGTTCCCCGACAACCTCGTGCGCATCCTGGTGCGCGCCGCCGACGAACGCGCGGCGGAGACGCGACTCGACGAGCTCGAGCGCGAGGTGCGCGCGCGGCTTGGCGACCTGGTCGTCGCCACCGGCGAGCAGAAGCTCGAGGAGGCCGTCGCGGCGCTGCTGCGCGAGCGCAAGCGCACCATCGCCGTCGCCGAGTCACTCACCGGAGGCCTCGTCGCCAGCCGACTCACCGATGTGCCGGGCAGCTCGGCGTATCTCCTCGAGGGCGTGGTCGCGTACGCGAACGACGCCAAAGTGCGCGCGCTCGGCGTCTCGCCCGAGTCACTGAAGCAACACGGAGCGGTGTCGGAGCCGGTGGCTCGCCAGATGGCCGAGGGCGCGCGGAGGAACGCAGGTGCGGACATCGGCCTCGCGACGACGGGCATCGCGGGACCCGAGGGCGGCAGCGCCGAGAAGCCGGTCGGCACGCTCTGGCTCGCGCTCGCCGACGGCGCGGGCACGATCGCACACCGCTACCAGCTCATGACCGATCGCGCGCGCAACAAGGAGCTGGCGAGTCAGCTCGCGCTCGACTGGGTGCGGCGCCGGCTCCTGGGCCTGCCGATCAGCGCCGAGACGTTCCCGCGTCTGATCAGCGCGAAGGAGCCGGCGAAGTGAGTGACCGCGTGCGCGCGTTTCTGGCCGTCTCTCTCCCCGCCGAGGCGCGCGCGTGCGCGGCCGAAGCGGTCGAGACACTTCGCGCCGCCGTGGTCGGAGACGTCCGCTGGGTGCCGCCGGAGAACCAGCATCTGACGCTGAAGTTCCTCGGCGAGATCGCGGAGGACCGGATCGACGCGCTGGTCGCGCGCGCGGGCGCGAAGCTCGCGGCGGTGACTCCGTTCGAGGTCGCGCTCGCGGGCTTCGGCGCGTTCCCGAGCGCGCGCGAGGCGCGCGTGCTCTGGCTCGGCGTCGCGCGCGGCTCGGCCGCGCTCGCGAAGCTAGCGCGCAAGCTCGATACGGCGGCGCGCGTCGCCGGTGCCGAGCGCGATCGCCGCCCGTTCTCGGCGCACCTCACGCTCGGCCGGCTGCGCGAGCCCGCGCGCGTCGAGATCGAGAAACTCGCGCCCCCGACTTCGGTCACCTGGACCGTCGCAGAGGTCGTACTCTACGAGAGTCGTCTCGCCCCCGACGGCGCTCGTCACGTTCCCCTGGCCCACCTCGCGCTCGGCGCGGGCTTGGACCCTTCCACAAACGAACTCGCCCCAGAGAGCTAGGAGAGAAAAATGTCGCGAGGGCAATCGACTTCTTCCAAGGACGACAAGCAGAAGGCCGTCGACCTCACGGTCGCGTCGATCGAGAAGCAGTTCGGCAAGGGCTCGATCATGGTCATGGGCCAGGAGCAGCTCGACCGCGAGATACAAGTGATCTCGTCGGGCTCGCCGTCGCTCGACATCGCGCTCGGCATCGGCGGCCTGCCGAAGGGCCGCGTCGTCGAGATCTATGGGCCGGAGTCGTCGGGCAAGACGACGCTCTCGCTGCACGCGGTGGCCGAGTGCCAGCGCAAAGGCGGCGTGGCCGCCTTCATCGACGCCGAGCACGCGCTGGACGTCACCTACGCCAAGAAGCTCGGCGTCTCCGTCGAGGAGCTGCTCGTCTCGCAGCCGGACACCGGCGAGCAGGCGCTCGAGATCGCCGACATGCTCGTGCGCTCGGGCGCCGTCGACATCGTCGTCATCGACTCGGTCGCGGCGCTCGTGCCCAAGGCCGAGATCGAGGGCGAGATGGGCGATCAGCACGTCGGCCTGCAGGCGCGCCTCATGAGTCAGGCGCTGCGCAAGCTCACCGGAAATCTCGCGCGCTCGAACGCGTGTCTCATCTTCATCAACCAGGTGCGCATGAAGATCGGCGTGATGTTCGGCAACCCGGAGACGACGTCGGGCGGAAACGCACTGAAGTTCTATGCGTCGATCCGCCTCGACGTGCGCCGCATCGGCCAGATCAAGGATGGAGAGACCGCGATCGGCAGCCGCACGCGCGTGAAGGTCGTGAAGAACAAGTGCGCGCCGCCGTTCCGCCAGGCTGAGTTCGACCTGATGTTCAACCACGGCATCTCGCGCGAGGGCGACATCCTCGACCTCGCGAGCGAGCTCGGTCTGCTCGAGAAGAGCGGCACCTGGTACAGCTTCGAGGGCACGCGCATCGGGCAAGGTCGCGAGAACGCCAAGGCGTTCCTCACCGCCAACCCCGACGTGTACGACCGGGTCGCGGAATTGGTCTACGCGAACGCCGGCATCAAGAAGAAGGTTCCGGTCGGCGAAGGAGTCGCCCTGGAGGCCGACGCGCCCGAATCCGCGTAGCGAACCGGCGCCAAGCTCCCTCAAGAACGCGAACGGCCGGGACGATCCGACCCGCAGATACCCTGCACATCCGCGCGGGATTTCACCGCGCGTAGGGCCTGGCGGGAATGGAACTCAACGACATCCTGACCATCGCGATCAAGGGCAACGCTTCCGACATCCACCTGAAGGCGGGGCTCCCGCCGCTGTTCCGCGTCGACGGCGCGCTCGTCCCGCTGAAGAACGGCGAGCGGCTCACGCCGGAGTACTTGCACGGCATCGCGACGGCGATCATGACGCCCGGCCAGAAGGCGCACTTCGACAAGTTCCACGAAGTCGATCTCGCGTACTCGATCGCCGGCCTCGGCCGCTTCCGCGTGAACGCCTTCATGCAGCGCGGCACGGTTGGCGTCGTGTTCCGCGTGATTCCCTTCGGCGTGAAGACGATCGAGCAGCTCGTCCTGCCCAAGGTCGTCGAGCGCGTCGCGATGGAGCCGCGCGGTCTGATCCTGGTCACGGGCACGACCGGCTCGGGCAAGTCGACGACGCTCGCCGCGATGATCGACTACATCAACACGAACCGGACCTGTCACATCATCACGATCGAGGACCCGATCGAGTTCCTGATCCGCGACAAGCGCTCGATCGTGAATCAGCGCGAGATCGGCGTCGACACGAACAGCTTCGCGACCGCGCTGCGCGCCGCCCTGCGCCAGGATCCGGACGTGATCCTCGTCGGTGAAATGCGCGACTTCGAGACCATCGAGACCGCGCTCACCGCGGCCGAGACCGGCCACCTCGTCATGTCGACGCTGCACACGATCGACGCTGCGGAGACCATCACGCGCATCGTCTCGGTCTTCCCGCCGCACCAGCAGCCGCAGATCCGGCTGCAGCTCGCGAGCATCATCAAGGGCGTCATCAGCCAGCGGCTGGTACCGCGCGCCGACGGCAAGGGCCGCGTGCCCGCGGTCGAGATCCTGGTCGCGTCGGCCCGCGTGCGCGAGTGCATCGCCGACGCCGAGATGACCAAGGAGCTCAACGACGCCATCGCCAAAGGCTTCACCACCTACGGCATGCAGAGCTTCGATCAGTCGCTGATGCAGCACGTGAAGGCGGGTCTGGTCACGTACGAGGAGGCGCTGCTGCACGTCTCGAACCCCGACGACTTCGCGCTGCGCTTCAAGGGCATCTCGGGCACGTCGGACAGCTCGTGGGACGACTTCGACAAGGAAGCCAAGGGCGACGACGAGATCTCTCTCACCGAAGAGCACGACGACGATCTCAAGATAGACAGGTTCTGACGCTGACCTGAGCTCGTTCGGCTCGAGGCGGCTCCCGCCTCGCCTCCTGTTATTCTCCGCGCCATGACCGCCAACGAGATACGGAAAGCCTTCCTCGACTACTTCGCGGAGCGCGGCCACTCCGTGGTGGCGTCGGGATCGCTGGTCCCGCAGGGCGACGCGACGCTCATGTTCGCGAACGCGGGCATGGTGCAGTTCAAGCGCGTCTTCACCGGCGAGGAACGCCGGCCGTACACGCGCGCGACCACGTCGCAGAAATGCATGCGCGTCTCGGGCAAGCACAACGACCTCGAGGAGGTCGGGCGCTCGCCGTGGCACCACACGTTCTTCGAGATGCTCGGGAACTTCTCCTTCGGCGACTACTTCAAGAAGGAGGCGATCGACTTCGCGTGGGACTTGCTCACGCGCGTGTTCAAGCTCGATCCGAACGAATTGGTCGTGTCGGTGCACCGGGACGACGCCGAGGCGTACTCACTCTGGCGCGACCACATCGGCCTCGATCCCAAGCGCATCTTCAAGCTCGGCGACGTCGAGAACTTCTGGCAGATGGGTGACACCGGTCCGTGTGGGCCGTGCTCCGAGATCCACAAGATCACCGACCGCGAGCGCTTCGAGGCGGGCGGAGATCCCTCGGGCCCGGGCTTCGTCGAGATCTGGAACCTGGTGTTCATGCAGTTCGAGCAGCGCGCCGACGGCTCGCGCGTGCCGCTGCCCAAGCCGTCGATCGACACCGGCATGGGCCTCGAGCGAGTCACTCGCGTCCTCCAGGGGAAGACGAGCACTTACGACACCGATCTGTTTCAGCCGATCCTTCGCAAGGCTGCGGCGCTGGCGAAGACCGAGTACGGTGCGCGCCCCGACTCCGACGTGTCGCTGCAGATCGTGGCCGATCACGCGCGCGCCTGCGCGTTCCTCGTCTGCGACGGCGTGCTGCCGTCGAACGAAGGGCGCGGCTACGTGCTGCGCCGCGTGCTGCGCCGCGCGGCGCGCCACGGCGTGCTGCTCGGTATCGAGGGCCCGTTCCTGCACGCCGTCGTCGACACCGTGATCGACGAGATGGGCGGCGCGTATCCCGACCTCGCGAAGCGCCGCGCGTTCATCGTCGACGCGGTCATGAAGGAAGAGGAGCGCTTCGGCAAGACGCTGGGCCGCGGGCTCGCGCTGCTCGACGAGGAAGTGACTCGCGCGAAGAAGGCCAAGCTCACTCGCCTGCCCGGCGACGTCGTCTTCAAGCTCTACGACACGTTCGGCTTCCCGACCGACCTGACCGAAGACATCCTGCGCGGCCGGGAGCTCGACTACGACCGCGCCGCCTTCGACGCGGCCATGCGCGAGCAGGCCGAGCGCGCGCGCGCCGCGTGGAAGGGCTCGGGCCAGGAGGCGCCGGCCGAGGTCTACAACGCCCTCGCCGCGCAGCCGACGACCTTCACGGGCTACGAGTCACTCGAGGGTCGCGCGCAGATCCGCGCGCTCTTGCGCGACGGCGCGACGGTGAACGAGGTCAGCGAGGGCGATCGCGTCGAGGTTCAGGTCGACGTGACTCCGTTCTACGCAGAGAGCGGCGGACAGGTCGGCGACGTCGGCACGATCTCCGGACCCGAGGGCAAGATCGAGATCGAGGACGTGCAGAAGCCCGTCGAGGGACTCATCGTGCACAAGGGCCGCGTCGCCCTCGGGCGTCTCGCGGTCGGTGACTCCGTCTCGCTCTCGGTCGACGCCAAGGCGCGCGCGGCCACGGTGCGCAATCACTCCGCCACTCACTTGATGCACTGGGCGCTGCGCGACGTGCTCGGGCCGCAAGTGACTCAGGCCGGGTCGCTGGTCGCGCCCGAGCGCCTGCGCTTCGACTTCACGCACGACTCGCCGCTCAGCGACGAAGAGGTCCGCGCCGTCGAGGACCGCGTCAACGCGCTGATTGTCGAGAACCACGCCGCACACGTCGAGCAGAAGTCGTACCGCGAGGCGCTCGACGCGGGCGCGATCGCGATGTTCACCGAGAAGTACGGCGACCGCGTGCGCGTCGTCCGCTTCGGCCCGTCGACGGAGCTGTGCGGCGGCACCCACGCGCACGCGACGGGTGACATCGGGTCGTTCCGGATCGTGGGTCAGTCGGCGATCGGCGCGGGCGTGCGGCGGATCGAGGCGCAGACCGGCTTCGGCGCGCTCGAGCACGCGCGCCGCGAGGCGCGCACGCTGCGCGAGACGGCGGACCTGTTGCGCAGCGCGCCCGCGGAGCTGCCGGATCGCGTCGCGCGACTGCTGGAGCGCGAACGAGAGCTCGAGCGCGAGCTCGAGAAGACGCGCGCGCAGATGCGCCGCGGCGGCAGCTCCGACCCGATGTCGAGCGTGCGCGAAATCGGCGGCGTGAAGCTGCTGGCGAGCGTCGTCGACGACGCCACGCCGAAGGAGCTGCGCGGCCTCGTCGACGAGCTGAAGCAGCGCATCGGCTCCGGCATCGTGCTCCTCGGCGTGAAGCACGAGGGCAAGGCCGCGCTCGCCCTCGGCGTGACCAAGGACTTGGTGGGCCGCTTCTCCGCGGGCGAGCTGATTCGCGAGCTGGCGAAGGAGCTCGGCGGCACCGGCGGCGGCCGCCCGGACTTCGCGCAGGCCGGCGGGCCCGACACCGAGAAGCTCTCCGACGCGCTCGCGAAGCTCGCGAGCGTCGCCGGTCTCGCGAGCTAGACCGCGAAGCTGCGCGCGGGCTGCGCGCCGCTGTGCGCGACGCGCCGGAAGCTCGCGCGCACGCATGCGATTCACCGTCACCAAAGCCCTGGGAACGTCACTCCCAAGGGACCGAGTTCGCCCGCTGCAGTTGGCGCCGGTTCGGTTTACAGTACGCGCGCCAGTTGCCGGTCCCGACATCGGCGCGAAGGCTCGATCGAGGGCTCGTTGAGGGGAGAGAGGATGCGCGGTCGCCTTCCGGTTCGCGCGACCTCCGCACTCGCGGCCGTCAGCCTTGCACTCCTGTGTCTCGCGGCGAGCGCCGCGCGCGCGAGCTTCTCGCCGACGGATCCGCCCGCGGGCGAGCACACGCAGACGGACGGCCCGCGTTACTGGATCGGGCGTGTGCACCTGGGGTACGCGAACGAGCATCCGCTCCAGCCGCCGATCGAGTTACTCGTCAACGCCAGCTACGCGCTCGGCAAAGCGTCGGACGGCTACGTCGGCGCGCGGCGCGGCGGCAAGAACGTCTGGTTCCATCTCACGGAGCTCGGCGCGACGGAGCCCGTGCCCGTGTACGCGACCGGTCTGCAGGACCTGTGCGAGCAGATCGTCGCCGAGCTCGGCGCGCGCGGGATGATGGGCGTGTATGTCGCGCCCTCGCCCGCGGACATCGACGCGGAGACCGGCGGCGACGTGCGCGCGGAGGGCAGCACCGACTTGCACTTGGTCGTGCACACCGGCCGGGTCCAGGCCGTGCGCACGTTCCGCGCGCCCGACGTCGCGGCGGCGGCGCCCGCGGTCGCGGCGGAGCCGAGCACGGACCGCGAAGACATCGCCCAGCGCTCGCCCCTGCAGCCCGTCGGCGCGGGCGACCCGCTCGACAAGCCGAAGCTCGACGCGTATCTCGCCGACTTGAATCGCCACCCCGGCCGCATGGTCGACGTGGTGGTGACTCCGACTCTCACCCCCGGCGTCGTGAACCTCGACTATCTCGTCGAGGAGGATCGCCCGTGGACGATCTCGAGTGACTTCTCGAACACCGGCACCGAGGCGACCGGCAAGGATCGCCAGCACTTCGCCTTCGCGGACTATCAGCTCACCGGCCGCGACGACGTGCTGCTGGTCGACTACATGACCTCCGGCTTCGCCGACACCAACGCCGTGTACGGCTCGTACGAAGGCCGCATGCCGTTTCTCGACCGGACGCGCTGGCGCCTCGGCGGCAACTGGAGCACGTACAACGCCGACCAGTTCGCCGCGGGTGCCCAGTTCAGCGGCGAGCAGTGGGAAGTGAACGGCGCGCTGCTCCAGAGCTTGATCGCCGAGCCGGGCTTCTTCGTCGACGGCTATCTCGGCGCGCGCTGGATGCAGGTCTCGGTCGTGAACATCGACCCGGCGTTCGGCGGCAACGACATGCCGTTCTTCGTGCCGTCGCTCGGAGTCACTCTCGACCGCACCTGGTCGACGGTGCGCTTGCGCGGGCGGGTCGGCTTCGAGCAGAGCCTGCCGAGCATCGCGGGCACGAACGCGCAGGACCTGATCGACTTCTCGCAGGCCGGGCGCTCGAACCTGGACGACAACTGGCGGATCCTGTCGGGCGAGGTCGGCGGCTCGATCTATCTGCAGCCGTGGTTTCACGGCACGCGCTTCTACTTCCCGCGGCCGCTGCGCCCGCGCGAGCTGACTCACGAGATCGCCTGGCGCTTCGCCGGGCAGACCTCGCTCGGGACTCGAGTGATTCCCCAGGTCGAAGCCGTGCTCGGCGGCGCGGCCACCGTGCGCGGCTATCCGCAGTCGATCTCGTCGGGTGACTCGTTCGTGAACGGCAGCCTCGAGTATCGCTATCACATCCCGCTCGGCTTCCGCACGCTGGACCCCTGGCAGATTCCGTGGCTCGGCACGTTCCGGCCCGGGCCGGACGCGTCGCTGCGCCTGCCGGACTGGGACCTGGTGCTCGCGGCGTTCGGCGACTACGGGCAGGTGTTCAACCAGTCCAAGGTCCTGGGCGAGAGCGACGACCAGCTCGCGTCGATCGGCGTCGGCTTCGAGGTGATCGTGCGG
>Ga0326730_1000021_pt1 | contig 47591 bp, 46 predicted proteins | sample MHFSIPfraction_3_FD_207740 | JGI IMG/M metagenome (GOLD analysis project Ga0326730, IMG submission 207740) | Lab enriched peat soil microbial communities from Michigan Hollow, Ithaca, NY, United States - MHF7AN SIP fraction | ecosystem: Environmental > Terrestrial > Soil > Wetlands > Peat...
CGCCGCCCGCTGGCGCACCGCCGACGACAGTCTCCTCTCGCTCACCGGCTGGGGTGATGCCCGGGGTGTCGGGTACGGCCAGGCGCGGATCCCCGAGGATGCCTGTGGCGATTGTCCGGCCCCTCACTCCCTCGCGGTGCTCACACACGCATCGGACTCGGCCGGCCGCCGGCGGCTCGGGCTCGCACTGCTGGCGGTCGCGGGTCTTCTGGGGCAGAGGGTGCACCCCGTCCGGGTTGCCGATTCGGCCGACCTCATCCTCACCACCACGCCGCTTAACGATTCTCTCCTCGCCCTCGATCGCCCGGTGGTGAGTCTCGAGCCGGCCGTCGTCGCGAACCCGACACTGGCCGATTCGGTCATGGCCCACTGGCCCTGGCAGCCGCTGGAACGCGATGGCGCGGACCCCAGAGAGGCGAGTATCGCCCAGGCGCTTCCCTCGACCGGGCCGGCGGGGCCGGACGAGAGCCGCGATGCACGAACTCCGCTGCTGCTGTTCGCGCTGGCCCTGCTGGGGGTTGAACGGTGGCTCGCCACCCGGCCTAGGCGGCGATCCTCATGACTGCCCCGGCGGTGATGCTGGACCGGCTCGCATGGCGCTACCGGGTGGAGCGCGGTGTCAGCCGGCTCCTCGCCGGTGGCGCCGCCGGAATGGGGCTCGCTGGTCCGGTGCATTACGCCGGCGGTGGTCCGAGGGGCGTAGCGCTGGCTCTCGCAGCCGGCCTCGTCGGCGGGCTGCTGGCCGCCTGGGCCGGCGAACGGAGCCGGCCGGTCGATGGCGAGACCATAGCCCGCCATCTGGACCGGGCGCTGCCGGAGCTGGAGGAGAGCGCAAGTCTGCTGCTTCAGCCTCCCGCTTCGCAGGGCACGCTGGCCATGCTGCAGCGCGCGCGGGTTGAGCGGCGGTGGGATCCTGTCCGGGTTCGATCGGTCGTGCCCCGGACCGAGCTCCGCCGCGCCACCGCGGCGGGCCTGCCGCTGGCGCTGGCCGGCACCGTACTCCTGCTGCTCCCCCCATCACCCCGGGGGATGCGCACCGTGTGGGCCCCGGGGGACGAGGGCACGAGCCTCACCTTGCGGGCGCTGGAGCTGGAGATCGTGCCACCGGAGTACACTGGCCTGCCCCCGCACCGCCCCTCCGGCCTGGACGTCGAGGCCGAGGAAGGTGCCCGGCTCACGTGGCGGCTCGCCACCGCGGGACCAGTCGATGAGGCGTGGCTCGTCCCTTCGTCTGGCGACTCCATCGTGTTCCAGACCGACGGCGCCGGGGAATGGCGGGCAGTGTCGCTGGCCGAACGCTCGCTGCTGGTCCGGATACGGCTGCAGGACGGCGACGGGCTCGCGCTGACCTCGGACGACTACCGCCTGGCGGTGCGACCGGACCGGCCGCCGACGCTCACGATGGTTCGGCCGGAGGAACGCACCAGCTACGACCCCGATTCTCTGCCGCCGGTGCCTGTGGAGGTGCTCGCCAACGACGACTACGGTGTGGACAGCGTCGCTCTCCTGGCGACCATCGCGACCGGCCGGGGGGAGGCCGTGCGCTTCCGCCGGCTCCGGCTGCCGTTCGCCGAGCGGAAACGGCGCGAGGGACACGGCGAGCTGTTGCGCGCCACGCTCGATCTTCAGGCGCTCGGCCTGGGTCCCGGAGACGAACTGTACTTCGACGTCGAGGCCACCGACCGGAAGAGTCCGTCGCCCAATCGCTCCCGCTCGGAGACCGTTTTCATCAGCATCCGCGACAGCACGCGGGCCGCTCCCGCCGACCTCGCCCGACTCGCGATCGGGGCGCAGCCGGAATACTTCCGCAGCCAGCGTCAGCTGATCATCGATACCGAGAAGCTGCTCGCCGACCAGTCGAAGATCAGCTCGACGGAGTTTCGCGAGCGTTCCAACGGCCTGGGTATGGATCAGGGACTGCTGCGGCTCCGGTACGGGCAGTTCCTGGGAGAGGAGTTCGAGGAGCAGCTCCAGCCGATGGGTGGCCGGGAGCATGCGGCCGCGGCCGCGGTCACGCCCGACCGGGAGCCCGCGCCTGAGGCTGGGGAGGCGACCCCGGAGAACCGCAACGACCCGAGCGCCAAGGAGCCGCCGCAGAAGAAGGCGGCGGACAAGTTCACCCACAAGCACGACGATACCGAAAACGCTACGCTGCTCGGCATGTCGGTCAAGGACAAGCTGCGCGCGGCGGTGGCCGCGATGTGGCAGGCGGAGCTCCACCTCAGAACCACGCAGCCAAGGCCCGCCCTGCCGTCGATGTACCAGGCTCTGGAGCTGATCAAGCAGGTGCAGCAGGACGCGCGGGTCTACGTCCAGCGGGTGGGATTCGAGCCTCCGCCGATCGAGGTCGCCAAGCTGCGGCTCACCGGCAAGCTCAAGGACATCCGTGATCAGCGGCTGCAGGCGAACGACCAGCGCCGGGACAGCCTCCCGGCGGTGCGGGCGGCGCTCGCGCTGCTGCAGGGTGCGAAACCGTCGAGCCTCGAGGCCGGGACGTCGTTGACCGCGCTCACCGGCGCGGGCCGGGAACTGGCGGCACTCGCGGTCGACGACCCGCGGTTCCTGCCGGTGCTCCGCGACCTCAGACAGCTCGCGGATTCGGTGGCGCGGGGAGCGCATTGCGCCGGCTGCGAAGCCCGGGCAATCCGGGGATTGTGGAGTGCGCTTCCGCCGGCGGAGCCGAGGCCCTGGTCGGCCCCCGCCGGTGACTCTCCGCTGGCGCGGCGCTTTGCCACGTTGCTCCGGGGGGCACCCCAGTGACGGTCTGGCATACGGCCCCGGTGCTCATCGCCGTGCTGCTGGCGTGGCTCGAATTCCGCCGGCCGAGCCGAGCCCAGCTCTACTCGCGGATCGCCGCGGTGCTGGCGGCTGTGGCAGCGATCACTCTGCTGCTGCTCGGCCGGGGGAGAGCCGGCACAGTCACGCTGCTCACTCCCGGAGCTCCCCTGGCCGCGCATTCCCGCGACGCAATCGCGCTCAACCAGATCCAGAGCGTTACGACCCTTGCCGAGCGCCGGTCGGCAGTGCGGCTCGTGGGATGGGGGCTCCTGGCTCACGAGTGGCCCGATACTTTCCATCAGCTTGCCGGCTTCGACCGGGCCGCGCTGCCATTCGGTGTGACCCAGCTCGACCTCCCGACGGAAGTGGCCGTCGGCGAACGCCTCCCGGTACGCGGTGCGGTGACTCTGAATGGTGCTGACGCGGCCTGGGTGATCCTCGAAGACCCCGCCGGCCCGCGCGACTCCGTCAGGGTCACGCGGGCTTCGGCCGGATTCTCGCTCAGCGACCGGCCCCGGGCGGCCGGCCCGGTCGACTACCGGCTGCGGCTCCGGGCTCCTGGCCTGCCGGAGATGGCGGAGACCCTCGGGGTGGCGGTGCGGGAGCCGGCTCGGCCTGCAGTGCTGGTCCTGGATGCCTCGCCCAACTTCGAGACCGCCTATTTCAAGCGCTGGCTGGGTGACCGCGGCGCTCGAGTCACGGTGCGCACCGCCATCAGCCGTGGCCGGTACCGCACCGAGCGCCTGAACGACAAGGGGGGAGACATCGGTTATCTCACCCCGGCGCTGCTCGAACGCTATGACGCGGTGTTTGCCGACGGCGGGTCACTGGCCGGTCTTTCCCCAGGCGAGCGCCGCGCGCTCGACCGCCAGGTGCGCGAACAGGGGTTGGGTCTGCTGGTCACCGCGGATGCCCCGGGGCTGCTAGCGTGGGGTACCTGCGGGTTGCTCAACGGCTTTGCCCTCGAGCCGCCGGCCGGTGGAGGCGAGGCGGCCACGGGAGACGGGGCGGACCGCCGGGTGGCGAGACCGGGGTGGCCTGACGCACCGCGGCAATCGCGAACCGGCATAGAGGCAGAGGCGGCCACATTCAAGCCGGGCGGAGTCGAGTCCCTCATCCGGGACGAGGCTGGCCGGACCGTTGTCGCCAGCCGACGGGCGGGCAGCGGGCGGGTCGGGCTGACCCTGCTTCGGGCCCCATCTCGCTGGATCCTCGAAGGGGAGCCGGACCTCTTCGCCGCGTACTGGCAGACCCTGCTCCTGGCAGTGGCGCGCGACACGGCCACCCGGATCTCGATCGCCGCGGACGGGCCGGTCCGCGCCGATCACCCGGTGACGGTCACCTTACTAGTTCCGAGTTCCGAGTTCCGAGCGCCCACGGCGTCACACAGTAGTCCGCCGCCTGAACCTCGGAACTCGGAACTCGGAACTCCTCGCGTGTCCGTCACCTCCCCGACGGGCGTGGTAGACACCGTGCCGCTCGCGCAGGATCCATTCGACCCGATTCGGTGGACGGGGCTCTATTGGCCGCGCTCCGCGGGCTGGCACCGGCTCGGCCTTGGCGCCGACCGCTCTGTGCCGTTCCGGGTGTCGTATCCGGCGGAGTGGACCGGCCTGGAGGCGAGCGCCCGCCTGGCCGCAAGCACGCCGCGCTTTGCCCGCGGGACCGGCCGTAGAGCTCCGCGCGACTTCGCTCTCGCGTGGCTCCAACCGGCGCTCTTCACGGTTCTGCTACTGGCTCTGTCGTGGCTGTGGATCGAGGCGAGGCTCGGCGGCGGCCGCGGGGCCTGAGCCGGAGTGAGGAGGGGAGTAAGGGGTGAGGAGTAAGGAGTGAACGGTGAACGGTGAACGGGGTGGGACCCCACCGTTCACCGTTCACCGTTCACCGTTCACCGTTCACCCTACTTCACCCGCCACACCTCCACCCGGTTCTGGGTGAGCAGCGGGATCGCCACCAGGCCGCGCAGCTGATCCACTCCAATGTCGGCCGGGGAAGCCACGCCGGTGACCACCTTCTTCATGCCGGCGCTGGAGACGGAGAAGACGCTCGAGTCGGCCCAGCTGGTCACCAGCAGCTCGCCATCGACGAATTCCACCCCGTCCTGCCCTCCCGGGCCGGTGCCGATGGTATCGACCTTGGCGACTCCCCGCGTCCAGCCAAGCAGGTGGGGGCCCCCGAAGGGCACTAGGATGAACCGGCCGTTGGCGCCGTCCCAGGTGATTCCGTTGGGGCGCTCCATCCAGTCGCCCTCGGCCGCTATCGTCGAGGTCCGGCCACTGATCGCAAAGATCCGGTCGGGGCCCGGGTGGGTCATCTGCCCCTTGTCGTCGAAGCCCATCCCCGAGTCGGTGATGTAGATCGTCCCGTCGGGCCCCACCGCCACATCGTTCAGGAAGGTGGCCTGCTTGCCGAGCTCCACGCTCGTCACCGGCTTCCCGGTATGGGCGTTGAATGCCCGCACCGCGTCGATGTCCGCGACCCACAGCGTGTCACCCACCAGCGCCATGCCCTTGGGCCCGTTGAGTGTCACGCTGTCGCGTCCGCCCGCGATGAAGCGCAGGCTGTCGATCACCCCATCGCGGCTGAGCCGGCTGATGAATCCGTTGCCATCCTTGGCAGTCGGCGTGCCGTTGATGTTGGAGACGAACCAGACATCCTCTTTGGCGGACCAGATCACCGACTCCGGCGTGCTGAAACCGGGTATCACCGTCACCCGCACAGGCGCCTGCGCGGTGGCCTCGGGGACGGGGGTTTCTTTGCGGGCACAGCCGAGTGCCAGGCAGAGGGCCAGCAGAGAGGGAGCAGCGAGCTGCTTCACGGAGCGTTCCTTGTTCGGGGTGTGCGGTGGGGGCCGCCGGGCAATGTATCCCGAGACCGCCGCGCTGTCATGCCCACCGGGCACGCGAACCATGCCGGACGGGAAGGAATTGCTCTTGCCCCCCGAACCGAGGCGTGTTTCGTTATCGCATGATTTCGCGCGCCCTCCTGATCGTCATTCCCCTCGGCCTGGCCCCCGCCTTCCCCGCGTTCGCACAGAGTCCGCCGCCGGAGGACCTCAGGCCGGTGGCGGAACGGCTGCGCGCGCTGGACAGAGCGGAGGAGGAGTACTACAACGTCTACAACTTCTTCACCCAGGACCTGACCAGCCTGCGGCTTCCGGCCGAGGGCGATATCCGGCTCCTGGTCTCGTACGCCGGGGGCGCGGGCTGGGTGGCCATCGGCTGGCGACCGGCCAGGCCTAATCGCCAGTGCGTCATCTTCTCCGGCAACCGCGCGGACCTGCCGGAGATCCCGGGCACCGCCGATGGCACCGCCGCGCTCCGCCCAGGCGAGCCCGCCTGCGACGGAACTCCCTGAACGTCGGGAGCACGTTCCTACACGGCGGGAAGGCGGCCAGGCGGGAGCACTGCGCTGGCCCCGCTTCTCCTTCCCGCCCTCCCGCCTTCCCCCCCAGTAGTGGCCGGCGCGACACGTTTGCCCGCCGTTCCGACTACCCCTTCACGTAGATCTCGCCCCCGCGTTCCCGGAACTCCGCCGACTTGCGGGCCATCCCTGCCGCCGCCTCGCGGAGGTCCTGGGTGATCTTCATCGAGCAGAACTTGGGGCCGCACATCGAGCAGAAGTGAGCGACCTTCGCCCCCTCCGCTGGCAGGGTTTCGTCGTGGTAGGCCCGGGCGGTCACCGGATCGAGCGACAGATTGAACTGGTCTTCCCAGCGGAACTCGAACCGCGCCTTGCTGAGCGCGTCGTCCCGGGCGCGAGCTCGCGGGTGCCCCTTGGCCAGGTCGGCGGCGTGGGCGGCGATCTTGTAGGCGATCACCCCGGCCTTCACGTCGTCCCGGTTGGGGAGACCCAGGTGCTCCTTGGGCGTGACGTAGCACAACATCGCGGTCCCGTACCATCCGATCATTGCCGCGCCGATCGCGCTGGTGATGTGGTCGTAGCCCGGGGCGATGTCGGTGGTGAGCGGGCCGAGAGTATAGAACGGCGCCTCTCCGCACCACTCGAGCTGCTTCTCCATGTTCTCCCGGATCAGGTGCATGGGCACGTGGCCCGGCCCCTCGTTCATCACCTGCACGTCGTGCTCCCAGGCGATCCGGGTCAGCTCGCCCTGGGTCCGAAGCTCGGCGAACTGCGCCTCATCGTTCGCATCAGCGATCGACCCCGGGCGCAGGCCGTCCCCCAGCGAGAACGAAACGTCGTACGCCCGCATGATCTCGCAGATGTCGCGGAAACGGGTGTAGAGGAAGTTTTCCTGGTGGTGGGCCAGGCACCACTTGGCGATGATCGCTCCGCCACGCGAGACGATGCCAGTGACCCGGTCCGCGGTGAGCGGGATGTACGGCAGGAGCACGCCGGCGTGCACCGTGAAGTAGTCGACTCCCTGTTCTGCCTGCTCGACCAGGGTGTCGCGGTAGACCTCCCAGGTTAGATCTTCGGCCACCCCTCCCACCTTCTCCAGCGCCTGGTAGATCGGCACGGTCCCGATGGGCACCGCGCTGTTGCGGATGATCCACTGGCGGGTGGCGTGGATGTTCTTCCCGGTGGACAGATCCATCACCGTGTCGGCCCCCCACAGCGCCGCCCAGCGAAGCTTCTCCACCTCCTCCTCGATGGAGCTGGTCACCGCCGAGTTGCCGATGTTGGCGTTGATTTTTACGTGGAAGCCCCGCCCGATGATCATCGGCTCGAGCTCGGGGTGATTGATGTTTGCCGGGATGATCGCCCGCCCCCGGGCAACCTCGCTCCGCACGAACTCCGCCCCCATCCCTTCCCGGAGGGCCACGAACTCCATCTCCGGGGTCACCTCTCCCCGCCTGGCGTACTGGAGCTGGGTCACTGCACCCCGGCCGCGGTAGGCGGGGCGTTCCAATGTGGCGGGAATCAGGCCGTTTGTGGCCTGGGTCACACTGTTGTTTCCTGCCCGCTCCACATCGCGCTCCAGAATCCACGGCTGGCGAGGGGCCGGAAGTCCTTGCCGGACGTCGTGACCGGCCGGACCGCTAGTGTCGTAAACCCGGACCGGGGACTCCCCGCCCGACATGGCAATCTCCCGCATCGGAACCCGGACACCGCGGGAGCCTTCCAGATAGACCTTCGTGGAGTTGGGGAAGGGCTGCTCTAGAGCGGAAACCGGGGCGTTGGAGGGGGGTGAGGCGAGGCGTGACATGGCGCTGCTCCTGTCGAGGAGGCGAAATGGAGCAGCGTGGCCGCGCTCCCTTCGCCGGTATGAGCCGGATCAGGTTCCAAGGGACTTTCTCAATCCAGGGGGTCCGGGGCCAAGCTGGCCCCAAACCCGCCCCCTGGATACCCCTGGCGGACCCGGGAATCGTAACGGAGGGCCTCCGGCGGTCAATGGCACGGGTGATGCTTTAGAGAATGGCGGGCGCCAACGGAACCCTCAGCCAGGCAGGAGCGTTCGGGGAAGTGAGGCAGCGCACAATGCGCCGCTCAAGCTTCAAGGTACCCCGGACGATATGAGAAACAGGCGGGGGTAGGTGCGTACCTCGAATAGAACGAACGAACCAACTGACGGGCAAGCATGACTGGTGTGATGAAGTACAACCAGAACCTCCAGGTCCGGCTTGAGTGCCGGGGGGTCGGTTTCATCCCCAGACGAACGCGACGAGGCTGACAGCGATTTCAACGCTGATCGACTGCCCCCGCGTTCAGATAACAGAACGCGGGGGCCTTGCGTTTCACGAGGGTCGCAGGACCAGAGACAGGAACCGGGGGAGGGTGGGAGCATGATGAACAGGCTGCTGACGGTGGTGGTAACTGGACTCGCGGCGCTCTCGAGCGCCGGGCATCCTGTGCCGCCCAGCCGTCCGGCGGCCCCCCAGGTGCGGGAGATCGCCGATGTGTCGCTGCGCGACGTAGCCGTGGCGGTCTACGACTCGGTCCACCCCGTGATCTATTACAACCCGACCCTGATGCGGGAATTCGGCCCCGATCTGGCCATGTTCTTCATGGCCCATGAGCACTCGCACATCGCGCTGAAGCACACCCGCTCCGGCGCCCTGCGCTCCGATCCGTCCCAGCGCAACCGGCTGCTGCAGCAGAAGGAACTCGAGGCCGACTGCATGGCTGCCCGCACCCTGGGCAATGCCGACCGCGACGCCTCACTGGCCGCGGTGCGGTTCTTCTCCCGGCTGGGCGACCGCAGCTTCGACACCGAGCATCCGACCGGTACCGCGCGGGCAGCGAACATCCTGAGTTGCATGCCGCGCTAGGGCGGAAAGTCGGGAAGGCGGGAACAGGGGTGGCCAGGTAGCCACCCCTTGGTGTTTCCAGCGCCGGCCCTCCCGCCCTCCCGCCCTCCCACCGCTGGTCCAAGCGGCTCGACGGCGCCACATTGGGGTATGCGTCGCATCCTCCTTCTGCTGCTGCTGGGCGGCTCTCTCTCCGCCGCCGATCTCTTGGCCCAGGGCCTCAACCTGATCCCGGGCGTGGAGGAGGTGCCAAGCGACACCATCGGCGATATCGCAGTGGCTGCAGTGGACATGGCGAAACCGGTGATCTACTACAGCCCGGCGATGGTCCGCCGGTACGGGCCGCTGCTGACCCGCTTCTTCCTGGCCCACGAGTACGGGCACATCGAGCACCACCACACCCGAACGGGAATCGCCGACCTTCCCGACTCCACCCGCGATTCGATCCTGCGGGCCCAGGAGCTCGAGGCCGATTGCTATGCGGCGTCCCTCCCGGGCGACGAGGCGCGCGCGGCCACCGAGGCGGCGCTCCGGTTCTTCTCTCGGCTGGGGCCGTTCCGGTTTGATGCCGAGCATCCCACCGGCGCCCAGCGGGCGGCCCGGGTCCTGATGTGCCTCCCGGGACCGCGAGCCCCGGTGCTGTACGGACGGGGAGAGACGGGAGTGGAGATGGGGCCGGTGAGTGGAGAGCCGGACCGGGTCGAATTCGAGGTGGCGACGGAGGACCTCACCCGGGAGCATGGCAGTGAGGCGGTGCTGTGGCTGGATGGCCAGAGGGTGGGTGAGGTCTCCAATGTGCGGTTCCCGCATACCCTCTCCGTCAACCGCTTCGGGGCGGGGATTCACTCTTATCGGATCGCCTTGGAGGTGTACGACCTCGACCAGTGGCTGCAGCTCAACCCGGCAGGCAGCGTGACCGGTCGGGGCCACGTCCTGGTGCAGAACGGCGATCGGTTCCGGATCGAGTGGGCCCCGGGGACGCTGCCCCAGTTGGTGAAGCAGGACCTCGGGCACTAGAGGCGGGAAGGCGGAAGGCGGAAAGGCGGAAAGGCGGGAACAAGGGAGGCCCTCACAGGTTCGCGGACCTGCAGTTATTCCGCCTTCCCGCTTGTCCGCCCGTCTGTCCGTCCGCCCGTCCGCCCGTCCGCCCGTCCGCCCGTCCGCCCGTCCGCCCGTCCCGCCTTATGGCGCCGGCACCCCCTTGTCCAGCACCTCGCGCAACCGCCGCATGAGCTGTTCGGTGGTAAACGGCTTCTGCAGGAAGGCTGAGGCGGGGTCGAGCAGGATCTTCTGCTCCAGAGTGGTGGCCGCGTAGCCGGACATGAAAATCAACAGCAGATCGGGCCGCTCCGCCTGCAACTGCTCAGCCAGTCGCGGGCCGCTGATGCCGGGCATCACCACGTCGGTCAGCAACAGGTGCAGTGGCCCGGTGTGCAGGCGCGACACCTCCAGGGCCGCCTCGCCGCTCGAGGCAGACAGCACCCGGTAACCGTGGTGCTCCAGCACCCGGCGCGTCAGGTTCCGCACCGCGTCCTCGTCTTCGACCAGCAGGATCGTCTCGGTCCCGCTTCCTGGCAACAGGGCCACCGCCCGCTCGGGAGGCACCGGCTCTCCCCGTACCAGCGGCAGGTCAACCAGGAAGCTGGTGCCCTGCCCGGGGATGCTGATGACGGAGATGGTCCCCCCGCTCTGCTGCACGATTCCGTAGGCCGTGGCCAGCCCTAGGCCGGTCCCCTTCCCCACCTCCTTGGTGGTGAAGAACGGCTCGAACAGATGGGCCCGGACCTCCTCGCTCATCCCGACACCGGTATCGGTGACCGTCACCCGGACTCCGGCTCCGTTGGCCAGGGCCACGTTCATGGTCTCGATCACCAGACGCCCGCCCAAGGGCATGGCGTCCCGTGCGTTGACCGCCAGGTTGAGGATGACCTGCTCCATCTGGACCGGATCGGCGCGGACATTGCCCAGATCGGGAGCGAGCCGGGTGACCAGGTCGATGTCCTCCCCGATGGTGCGGCGCAGCATGCGGGCGATGCCGGCCACGATGGCGTTGAGGTCCAGTACCCGGGGTTCGAGCACCTGTTTCCGGCTGAACGCCAGCAGCTGCTGGGTGAGGGCCGCGGCCCGCGCCCCGGCGGACTTGATCTCCAGCAGGTCGTCGTGCATCGGGTCGCTCGGGTGGACTCGGCTGATGGCCAGGTCGGCGTGCCCCAGGACCGAGGTGAGCAGGTTGTTGAAGTCGTGGGCCACGCCGCCCGCCAGCCGCCCGACCGCCTCCATCTTGAGTGCCTGCCGCAACTGCTCTTCACTCCGCCGCAGAGCGTCCTCGGCCTGTTTCTGCTCGTTGACGCTCCGGGCCACCCACAGCACCGTGTCGGGCTCGAGCGGCGTCGCGACCGCGCTGAACCAGACCTGCCGCCCTTGGATAGCGAGGGGATATTCGATCGTGGTCGGCCGGCCGCTGGCGAGGGTGCTCCGGATGACGGCGAGGAACCGGTCTGCCTGTTCCGTCGGCAGCACCTCATGGAGCCGCCGTCCGACCAGCTCGCTCGCGTCGAGCGGGAGCAGATCGGGGCTGGTGGGCGCAACCCGCAGATAGCGGCCATCCCGGTCGATCACCAGGATGACATCCCGCATCGCCGCGAACAGCGCCCGCAGCTCTTTCTCCGACGCGCGCACCGCATCCTCGGCCCGTTTGCGCTCGATGGCCATTCCTACCTGGCTGGACACGAATTCCAGGATGGCTTGCTCCCGCTCGGTGTAGCGGGCATCGGGCTCGTAGCTCTGGACCGCCAGCGCCCCGATGGTCCGTTCCCGGGCCTTGAGTGGCACCCCCAGCCAGTCGGTGGCGCTGGAGCCGAACGCCTCCACCTCGCCCCGCTCCTCCAGCGCGGCGATCAGCGCCCGCCGGTCGCGCAGGCTGCGGCCGGTGCGGATGACGTACTCGGTTAGTCCCTTCCGGGCCCGGCGGGGCTCCGGCCGGGCGTCGCGCTCGTCCGACCAGTAGGGGAAACTGAGCGTGTCGGTTTCGGGCTGGTACAGCGCGATGTAGAGGTTGCGGGCTGGCATCAGCCCGGCCACGATGCCGTGAATCGCGGAGTAGAGCTGCTGCAGGTCGAACGCGGCGAGCGCCGACTCGGAGATCCGGTAGGTGGCCTGCTGCAGCCGCCCGGCTCGTTTCCGCTCGGTGATGTCCTGATGCACCTCCATCGCCCCGGAGAGCCGGCCCTCGCTGTCGTACATCGGCCAGGCAGTGAGCGACACCTCGAGCTCGCTGCCATCCCGCCGGCGCCGAACCGTCTCGAACCCGCTCACCGCGTCCGCCTGTCCGGCCACCAGCCGGGCAAACTCCGCATTCAGGCCGGGCGGCACGGTGGGCAGGTCCCGGCCCACTACCTCCCAGGCGCTCCAGCCGAACATCCGTTCGGCGGCGGTGCTCCACACCGTGACCCGCCCGCGCCGGTCGAGCCCCACCACCGCAAAAGGCGCCGCGGCGACCAGCGCCCGATAGGCATCCTCCATCTCCCGCTCGACTCGGTCCGCCTGGCGACGCTCCGCCACGCTGGCCGCGAGCAGCAGGGAAGTGACCCCCTGGGTCAGGTTGAGTCCCGCGAGGAACAGGATCCGCTGCTGATCGAGCGCCACCCCCTGAGCGGCATGGCTGCTCACCGCCCAGGTGGTGATTGCGAACAGGGCGAACGACATCAGTGTCGCCCCGCGCGGACCGGTCCGGAGCGCGGCCCAGGCGAGGAGCGGGAAGGTGGGAACGAAATACAGCGGCACCACCTGGCGCGTCAGCAGACCCGCAACCAGGAGGCCCCCGACCATCCCGGCGTACTCCAGGTTGCGGGCATTGGCCGGCAGGTTGGGCGGGGGACCGAGCCAGGTGATGAGCAGCGAGCCCAGAAGGAGGACGCTGGTGAGGCTCGCCAGGAACCAGGACAGCGCCAGCGCGGGCGTCACGAACTCCGGCCCGCTGTGCAGCGCCACGGTTCCGGCGTACACCACAACCCCGACCAGCGGTCCGCCTACCGCGGCGACTGCCAGATAGCGGATCAGGTCGCGCAGCCGCTCGAAGCTGACGTCCTTCCAGCCCATCCGGCGGAGCACCAGCGCGGGAATCAGGGCCTCGAGCGTCGAGCTCGCCGCGAACGCGGCCGCGTGAATGGGCTCCGATCCGGTAACGAGGAACGCCACAAAGACCCCGAGCGCGACGCCAGGCCAGAACCGGGGACCGAGGAGCAGCAGGCTGGCGATGCCGATACCGGCGGGGGGCCACAGCGAAGTGGTCCCGGCTCCAATCAGCACCGTGCCGAGGTACACTCCCCCGGCGCACAGCGCCGCAAGGACCAGCACCTGCAGCAGGTACCCTGCAGGAGTGCGGGCCGAGCTGACGAGGGGCTGAGACGGGAGAGGGAACCGCTCAGGCAGGAGGTGCGTCGCCATGGGGCATCATGATCCGCTGGTTGCTCCACAGCCGCATCATGCCCGTGAAGGCCTCGGCCAGGGCGGCGTCGAAGTCCACTCCGCCCCGCTCCTCGATGTAGGCCAGGGCCATCTCGCTGGCCCACGCCTCCCGGTAGGGACGGGCGGTACAGAGCGCGTCAAACACATCGCACACGTGCACCAGCTTGCTGGCGAAGTGGGTATCTCGCGCATACCGGAACCGCGGATATCCGTGTCCGTTGATCATGATATGGTGCTCGTAGGCCACGGCCGCGGCAAGATCGAGCTTCTGCTCCCGCGCAATGATGAGGCGGGCTCCGTCCACCGGGTGACGCCGGAGTGCCGCCAGCTCGGCCTCGGTGAGGGCGCCGGGCTTGACCAGGATGTCTTTCGGCACCCGGACCTTGCCGAGATCGTGCAGCAGCCCGGCGATGCCGAATTCCCGGACATCCTTTGGCGCAAGCCCGATGTACTCCGCCAGCGCCATCGAGAGAACCGACACATTGGTGGCATGCGTGGTGGTGTACTGGTCGTAGTTCTTGAGCGTGAGCAGCGGCATCAGCATCCGGCTCTGGCTGTGCATCGCCAGAGAGAGGGAGCGCACCACCGCGTTCGCCTCGGCCAGGGGGAGCGACTCGGTGGTCTGCACCTCCCCGTGGATCCAGCCTACCGTCTCGATCTCGTCATCCAGCGTGTAGGGCACGCTGGAGCTCTCGGCCACCTCCACGGCGACATCGGCCGTCGCGCCGCGGATGCTCACCATTCCGAAGCGGATCGAGGGCCGCCGGAACTGGCGGGCCTCGCTGCTGTCGACCTCGCCCCCCGTGGTCACCCGCTTCTGGACCTCGCCCAGAAACTCGGACAGATCCTCGCGCGAGACTTCCCGGTCGAACTCGACCCGCTGCACCCCGGCCCTGGCCAGCCGCTTGGCCCACTCCCAGGCCTTGAAGTCGCGCAGGGCCTGCTGCCGGTAGAGCACCTCCTCCTCGAGGAAGGAGAAGCTGGGCGCGGGGTCGAGCTTCTGCAGTGCCTCCAGCTGGTCCCAGGCCTGGTCCAGGGCGCGCTCGCGGGCCGGGTGGCCGGGCCCATACAGATTCGTGGTAGAGAGCGCCTGTCCCAGCGCCGTGAGGAACCGGATCGGGTCGCTCACAGGTCCTCGACCGCCCCGGTCGCGGCGGTCCGGATCTCGGGATCGCTGCTCTCCCACGCCAGCCTGAGCGCCAACTGGGCATTGGGATCCTGGCGGAAGGCGCGGGCCAGGCAGCCAATGACCGTCACCAGCTCCTGGCTCTTGGGCATCAGCTTCCGCTTGCGGAACCAGTTCCCCTGGGTCAACGCCTGGTTGATCAGCCAGTCCCGGGTGGCGGCTGTGCGGACCGTCCCGATCACCCGGATGGCCAGCACCCTGAGCTCGGTCGAGAGCTTCCGGTCGTTGAGCAACATCCGGACCCGGCCCACGGCGGCCGGCGGACATCCCTCCAGAGCCGCACCCAGGCCCAATCGCACGTTGGCGTCGTCGTCGTCCCCCACTGCGGCGATGATCGCCTCGTCGCGGTGACCGGAGAGCCGCAGCAGCAGCTTGATAGCTTCGCGCCGCACCCGCGGGTCTTCCGCTGCCGTATATTCGGCGACCTGGAAATCAGCGGGTATTTCCGGGAGCGACCCCAGTAGCGCCAGGAGGTTCCGCTGCACATACCATGGCGCCCCCGGCAGCCGTTCTATGAGCATTGGAGCAATCGCCGGGCCGAGTCTCCCAAGCCGGGTAAGCAGGCGCCGCCGGATAGCTCGGTTGTCGGCCACCTCCAGGCTCTCCAGCATCGGCTCGGCGGCCGCCATTCCCATCCGCTCCAGCAGGGTTTCCACCACGTCCGTGTCGCGCGGCTCGTTGCTCAGCAGGATCCGCATGTTGCCGGGCGTGGCCAGCCGATTCCAGTACTGCTCGGCGATGTCGTCCGCGACGTTGGGGTCTTCCACCATCGCGACGATCTCCCCGGCCCGGCCTTCCCGCACCAGCTCTTCGAGCGCGGACCAGATGGCCTCACCTACGGTGTCGGTCTCGAGAGAGATCTGCACCAGCCGGATCGCCTCGGCCGGCTGGCTCTCGGGGGCCTGGGTCCCACCCGGAGTGGGGTGGCGGGAGAGCCGTTCCAGCACCCGGCCGTAGGGAGCCGGGTTGGGGTCGGCCAGGGTCCAGCGATCGACCAGCTGCCGAACCCCCTCCCGCAGCGCGAGGTCGGCCTCCTCCCGGATGGTCGGGGAGCCCTTTTCTGCCTGGAAGGCGAGCTTGGTCAGCAGCCGCACCATGGCATGCGGTATGGCCTGCTCGCCGGCATCGGACACCGAGCGAAGCAGGGTGAGCACCGCACCCGCCGGGAGAACCATGGCGGCGTCAACCACCAGCTTGCGTCGCTGGGCCAGGTCGGCACCGAGGGTAGCCAGTTCCTTGAGGGTGTCGGGCGAGATGTGATTCAGGAGGGTCGAAAGCCGCTCCTTGAGCATGACGGCCTCGCCGCCATGGGAGAGACGGAGTTCGCGGGAGAGACCCAGCAGGATGCTCACTACCCGCTTGGCCTGTTCCCGGTCGTGCAAGTGCTCGTTCAGCGCCCGGGCGATCGCCCGCGGATCGGTGTGCAGCTCCGGGGCACCCTCCTTGGCGATCGCGGCCGCCGCCAGACCCATCCACAAGCGCGACACCGAGGAGTCGATGGCCTTGGACTGCTCGCCCAGACGCTGCTCGCCGTCGGGCGTAAGCTCGATCCGGTCGTACGCCGGGGGGAACAGCCGGACGTGCTCCCAGCGATCGTCGAACTCGGCGAGTCGGTGCCCGACCGGCTGCGACCGGGCATCGCCGCTCAGCAGCTTGAGCATGTCGGTGACTTCCTGCGGCGTCACGCCGGGCGTGAACTTGATCGCTCCGATCTGATGCCGATGGAGCCGCTGAGCCAGCTCCCGCAGCACGGGATTGTCGGGGTCGGTGGCCAGGCCCTCCACCAGGAGCTGGCTGCGGGCGATACCCACCAGGAGGAATGGACGATTGACCAGGACGGCGCGGAGATGGCCGGAAACCGCTTCGATCGCGTTCCCGAGCAGGGGGTGCTTCTCGGGATAGGCGGTGATCTTGTGCAGGGCGATGCCGAGCAGCGGGAGAAACACCGCCACGTCGCGCGGAAGGACCGCGCGTTCCTGATCGGGGGAGGCGGCGGTGAGTTCGGCCACTCGGCTCAGAGGGGGAGTCGTCTCTAAAGTAACGGTGTCGGACAGGGTTGGGCAGACCGGACCCCACGTTCCAGCCTCGAAACAGGTCGGGCCGCCCGCAGGCGGCCCCGTTGCCGGCTCACCGCCCACTGCCGCCGGCGGCGTCACTTCGCGCGGTCGATATACTCGCCGGTGGAGGGGTTGACCCGCACCTTCTCGCCAGTCTGGATGAACTCGGGCACGTTGATGGTCGCGCCGTTATCGAGCTTAGCCGGCTTGAACGAGGACGTCTTGGTAGCCGTCTTCATCACCGGGTTGGTTTCGACCACCTCGAAGGTCATCGCGTTAGGCAGCTGGATGCCGATCGGCCTGCCATTGAAGAACTCGGCGATAATCTTCATTCCCGGCGCGACCCACTGCGCGGAGTCGCCCAGATCCTGTTCACTCATCTCCAGCTGATCGAAGTTCTCGGTATTCATGAAATGATAGCTGTCCCCGCCGGCGTACAGGAACTCGAGGGTGTGAGTCTCGAGATCGGCGACCTCGACCGTGTCGGTCGACCGAAAGCGATGCTCGAACTGGGTGCCGGTTCGCAGCTTGCGCAGCTTGGCCTGGACCATCGCCCGCAGGTTCCCAGGAGTGTGATGATGGAACTCGAGGACCCGGACCGGCTCCCCCTCGAACAGGAGGGTCATGCCCTTCCGCATTTCACTGGCGATGATGGCCATAGTCCAAGGTGCCCAAGTAGTTGTGATTGTGCTCGCGGCCGTGGGGCAAAATGGGGCCGCACAGCAGTGCGGCCCCACTGGCCCCACCCCACTCCTTCTGCCGGGCACAACTATAGAGGAGGGTATGGTCTGGCGGTAGGGGCCCGAGCGCCTACATTAGGAAAATCCTTCCCCGACCGAGGGTTACATGTCCAGTCGCCGGGCCTTCATGAGTGCCTTGGCCGGTACCGCGCTGCTCCCGGCGCTACGGCCAGATGCGTTGCGCAGGGTCCTGGCGCTCCCCGCGCCGGAAGCGGGTGGAATCGCGGGGCCTTCCCCCCTTTCCGCCTTCCCGCCTGTGGTCGGGGCCGGAGGCCCCGACGACGAGGACTTCTGGGCCGAGATCCAGAGGGCCTTCGACTGCGACCGGACCATGGTGAACCTCAACAACGGCGGCTGCAGCCCCACACCGAGCCACGTGCTGGAGCAGATGATCCGGGATCTGCGGTTCTCCAATGAGCTGCCTGTAATCCACATGTGGCAGACGCTGGAACCCCGCATCGAGAGCGTCCGGCGCGAGCTGGCCCGGAGCTTCGGCTGCGATCCGGAAGAGATGGCGATCACCCGGAACGCCTCCGAGGCCAATGAGACGATGATCTTCGGCCTCGACCTCCGCCGCGGAGACGAGGTGATCGTCACCAACCAGAACTATCCCCGGATGCTGACCTCCTGGGACCAGCGCGGCCGGCGGGAGGGAATCGTCCTCAAGCAGGTGTCGATCAAGCTGCCGCCGCCCTCGCCGGAATACGTGCTCGACCAGTTCAAGGCAGCGGTCACTCCGCGTACCCGGGTCATCGAGGTCACCCATATCACCAACCTCTCGGGCCAGATCATGCCGGTGCGGGAGCTGGTGCGCTGGGCGCGGACCAAGGGGATCGAGGTCTTCGTGGACGGGGCGCATGCCTACGCTCACTTCCCGTTCACCCGCGACGAGCTGGAGTGCGACTACTACGGCACCAGCCTCCACAAGTGGCTGCTGGCCCCGATCGGCACCGGCTTCCTCTATGTCCGCAAGAACCGGCAGAAGCAGCTCTGGCCGCTGATGGCCGCTCCCGCGAGCATGGACGACAACATCCGCAAGTATGAGGAGATCGGCACCCACCCGGCGGCCAACCACAACGCCATCAGCGTGGCGCTGGCCTTCCACAACGCCATTGGCGGGGAGCGGAAGGTGGCGAGGCTGCGCTACCTGCGGGACCGGTGGGCGCGCCGGCTGCAGCAGGAGAGCGACCGGGTGCGGATCCTGACCCCGCTCGACTCCGCCTGGGGTGCGGGCATCGGCCTGCTTCACATCGATGGTCTCACTCCGGACAAGCTGGTTCCCTGGCTGTTCGACAAGCATCGCATCGTATCGACCGTCATCATGCATCCCGAGTTTGATGGCGTCCGGGTGACGCCGAACGTCTACACCACCACCCAGGAAGTGGATCTGTTCGCCGAGAAGGTGCTGGAAGCGATCCGGCGCGGGGTGACCTGAGCCTTAGACCCGGCCTCGCCGCCATCGCCTCCACCAAGGAGCCTGTCTGTCCACCTCGCCGGACCAGCCCAACGCCGAGCTCATCCGACGCTTCTACGGCGCATTCGCCCGGCGTGACCACCAGACGATGGCGGCGTGCTACGCTCCTCTGGCGGAGTTCAGTGATCCGGTCTTTCGGGGTCTCCGCGGGCCCGAGGTCGCCGGGATGTGGCGGATGCTGTGCGAGCGGGGCACCGATCTCAGGATCGAGCTCGGAGCGGTGACCCAGGACGGCCAGAGCGGCGGCGCGGTCTGGGAGGCCTGGTACACCTTCTCCGCCACCGGGCGGCCGGTCCACAACGTGATCGAAGCCAGCTTCACCTTCGAATCCGGCCTGATCCGCCACCACCTCGACCGCTTCGATCTGTACGCCTGGGCCCGGCAGGCTCTCGGCCTCAAGGGTCTGCTGCTCGGCTGGTCACCGCCGTTGCAGAATGCGATCCGCGCCCAGGCCCGTCGCTCACTGGATAGGTTCCTGCAGGGCTCCGCACCGGCCCGCTGAGCCACGTCCGGCTCCGGAGCTGTTCGATCGACCCTCCAGGAGGTCTCTGGGCGATGAGTTTCGAGACCGGGGAACCGGTGACCGCAAAGCAGCTGGGCCAGGCGCTCAACAGCCTGGTGGCCGAGGGCTTTGCATTCCTCGCCCCGATGCCGGACGCCCGGTTCTTCGCGCCCCAGGGTGCGGCGTGGTCCCCGGCAGAGCACATCCGCCACCTGCGCAAGTCGAGCGCGCCGCTGGTCATGGCGCTCAAGATCCCGCGGTTCCTGCTGCGCATGCGGTTTGGCGGCCACCCGGGCCCGTCGCGGAGTTTCGCGCAGATCCGCGAGGCCTACCGGGGCGAACTCGCCGCCGGCGCCAAGGCCGGCCGGTTCACCCCCGCGCCCGAAGCTCAGCCCGCGAATCTCTCCGACCGGCGGCGCGAGATCATGAACGCATGGACCGCCGTCACCGTGGACCTCACCGGTGCCATGGCTGGCTGGAGCGAACCCGACCTCGACCGGCACCAGCTGCCCCACCCGAGCCTCGGCACGCTGACGGTCCGCGAGATGCTGGCGTTCACGGCGTACCACACCGCGCATCACTTGCGCCGCATCGAGGAGCGGGCCGCTGTCGGCGCCTGAGACGGCGAGCATCCGACCGGCCCGGCCGGCCGATGAGCCGTCGCTACTGGCGATGCTCGACCTGCTCGCCGACTTCCCGGTGCCGCCCTGGCGCACCGCCCGCCAGGTCGCAGACGCGGACCTTCGGATCCTGCTCCAGGCACTGCACCATCCCGACCCGGAGAGCAGTATCCTGGTAGCGGAGGACGGTCCCGGGAGCGTCGCGGGATTCGTCTTCACCACGACGCGGCAGGACTATTTCACCGGCAAGCCCCACGCGCATATCGAGGTCCTTGCCGTCCTGGGGCCCGCCCAGGGGCGCGGGATCGCCCGGGCACTGCTGGAGGCGGCAGAGACGTGGGCCAGGGACCGGGGTCATTCCAACGTGACCCTGAACGTCTTTGCCAACAACCACCGGGCCCGGGCCGTGTACGAGCGGCTAGGCTACAGACCGGAGACATTGCACTACCTCAAGCCGCTCGGACCCGATGGCGCTTCGAGCAAGGAGGGGACGTGAAGGGACTCATTGCGACGATCGGGGGGAGCCTCGGCGGCGCACTCGGCTGGTGGCTGGGCAAGCTGGAAGGGGTGATGACCGCCTTCTTCCTTAGTATCCTGGGGACCGCGGCCGGCGTGTACCTGGTGCGGCGGTTGATGGAGGAGTACCTGCCCTAGGAGGGAGGAGGGAGGAGTGAGGAGTAAGCAGTGAGCAGTGAGCAGTGAGAAGTGAGAAGTGAGAAGTTGAAACTTCGCGCTAACGGCCAACGGCCAACGGCCAACGGCTGACGGCTGACGGCTGACGGCTGACGGCTGACGGCTGACGGCTGACGGCTGACGGCTGACGGCTGACGGCTGACGGCTGACGGCTAACGGCTAACGGCTAACGGCCACATCCCGCGATGACCGCGTCCCCAGCCTCCCTGCTTGCCCTGACCCGCGAGGTCACTCCGGCAATCACCCGCTGCGAGCTGACCTATCTCGCCCGGGAGCCGCTCGACCACCGGCGCGCGGTTCTCCAGCACGACGAGTACGAGCGGTTGCTCCAGGCACTGGGCTGCCAGGTGGAGCGCGTCCCGGCCCACCCCGATCTGGCGGACGCGGTGTTCATCGAGGATACCGCGGTCGTGCTCGACGAGCTGGCGGTGATCACCCGTCCGGGAGCGGAGTCGCGCCGGGGCGAGACCGATCCGGTGGCGGCGGCGCTCGGTCGTTATCGCCCGGTTGTCCGCATCGAGCCTCCCGGGACGCTGGACGGCGGTGACGTCCTGCGGGTCGGGAAGAGGGTGTACGTCGGGCAATCGACCCGGAGCAACGCGCCCGGCACGGCTCAGCTGCGGGCTGCGCTCGCCCCGCACGGATACCTGGTCGATGCCGTCCCGATGGCTGGATGCCTGCACCTCAAGAGCGCCGTCACGGCGGTGTCCGACCAGGTGCTGCTGCTCAACCCTGCCTGGGTGGACCCGGCCCGGTTTACCGGGCTCGAATGCATCATGGTGGACCCCGGCGAGCCTCAGGCGGCCAATGCCCTCCGGGTGGGGGAAGCGGTGCTTCACGGCGCCGGGTATTCCCGGACCCGGGGCCGGCTCGAGCGGCAGGGATTCCGGGTCTGTCCCGTCGACCTGTCGGAGCTCGCCAAAGCGGAAGGCGCGGTCACCTGCTGCAGCGTCATCCTTGCCCTCCTGCCGGCGTGACAGCACCGCTCGAGGCCCTCCGCGCCACCCTGCGGACGGAAATGCCGGTGACCCAGCATCTGGGCATCGAGGCGGTGGGTTACCACAATGGGGTCCTCAGTCTGCGCGCTCCACTCGCCGCCAACGTGAACCACAAGGGCACGGCCTTCGGAGGCAGTCTCAATGCGATCGCGACGCTTGCCGGGTGGGGAGTGATCTGGCTCGCGCTCCGCGAGCACGACATTCCGGGTGAGGTGGTCATCCAGGACAGCAGCGTGCACTACCTGCGGCCCGTGCGGGGAGACTTCGTTGCCCGCTCCGGACCACCCGAGCCGGAGGCGCTCTCCCGGCTCCTCGGCGCGGTCCGGAGGCGCGGTCGCGGGCGGATCGGGCTCGTTGCCGAGGTGGAGGACAGCGAGGGCGCCGCGGTGAGGTTCGCCGGCCGCTACGTGGTGCAGGCGCCGATCCGCCCTCCGGGGTGAGCGCCGCCGCACCCCGAAGCGGACCTCGGGTTAACTTCCCAGCCACCCCCCTCGCCCCCCGGGACCACGGATGCGCCGCACGATCCTGCTCCTGTGCCTGCTGAACGGATGCAACCGGAAGGCCGACGACGGCCCGGGCCCCCGTCAGCTCGACTCGGCCGCCTCCGCGTCCGCCGTCACCACCTCGGTCCTGCCCACCCCGATCGACAGCGCCGTCAGCTGGAGCAAGCTGGTGGAGCTGGTCCGTTCCGCGCCCGACTCCATCCGGGCGGTGCAGCAGGTGCACACCCGCGCAGTCACGGTGCTCTTCAAGGACGGCCGCCGCTACCACGCCACCGAGCCGGTAATCGACGCCGTGATCCACCTGCTCAAGGAAGTGGATCCGGCCGGCCGGGTCCTGATCGCCACCGAATAAATGCGGGTCCTGCTGGTCCACGGCCTTGGCCGCACTCCCATCAGCCTGCAGGGACTCGCCCGGGCGCTCCGGCGGGCCGGCCACGCCACCCAGCTGTTCGGCTACTACGCGTTCGCGGAGCACTACGACCGGATCCGGCTGCGGTTGTCGAGCGAGCTCCGGGCCATGGCGCGGAACTCCGAGCCGGTCGGCCTGATCGGCCATTCGCTGGGCGGTCTGCTGCTCCGGCACGCGCTGCCGGACGCTACCGGTCTCCGGGTCCACCAGCTGATCATGCTGGGCACACCCAATCAGCCGCCGCGCCTCGCGGTGCGGGCCAATCGCTGGCTGCCCTTCCGGGTGTTCACCCGCAGTTGCGGCAGTCTGCTCGCCACCCCGGGAGCCTTCGCCCGGATTCCACCCCCGGCCGTGCCCTACACCCTGGTCGCCGGAACCGCGGGATGGCGCAGAGTACCGGGTCCGTTCGGCGCCGAGCCGAACGATGGGCTGGTCGCCGTGTCGGAGACCCTGGTGAGACCGGGCGACGCGCCGCACCTGCTCCCGGTCGGTCACACCTTCATGATGAACGACCACCGTCTGCAGCGACTGGTCCTCGACCTGCTCGGCCCAATGCCGGACCCCGCGGGCGATCGTTCCGCCGGGTGAAGACCGGGCCTCCGGTCATCGCCGCCGACTCGTTAGATTCCCCACCGTATGGCACCGGCGGCGGCAGCGGATCCCCCGCGGCGCGCCTCTCGCGTGGACGCCCCACGCCCGCCCCCTGAGAGTTCCCGTGAGCAGCTATCGCAGCGAGCAGCGCCGCCTGACCCATCGTGGGCGTGAGTTTCACTTCGTGTCGTACGAGGGCCGCCCCGCCAACGAGCGGCGGGGAGAGTCCATGCTGCCGCCGATGTGGTACCTGATGAGCGAGGGGAAGCGCTCGCCGGTGATGGCGCAGGTCGTGGGCCAGGAGCTGGCGGCGGTGGACCGAGCCCTGGTGGCGTGGCTGGACGAGCATGTGTTCGGAACCGGGCTCGATGCGGCCCCCGGGAGACGGGCGGGGTGAGCCTGACGGGCGAGCCGCGATGACCTGGCGCACCTGGGCCCTGTTCGTGGATAGCGAGCTGCCGCTGTGCCTGACCCCCACGCCCGCGGACTCGCCCGCCAGCCGCGCCATGTCCCGTCGACCAACCGGGTCAGCGGCGGGCTGCTGGTGGCGGCGGGCGCCGGGCTGGCGCTCACCGGGCACAGATAGGGATGCACTGGCCGCGGATGGCGCTACACTTCAGCACCGTCCGTCACCCCAGCACGCTCGAGGAACCAAGGATGTCAGAGCCGTCGCCCCTGCCCGCGGTCGTGACTCTCCGCTCCTCCCTCAAGACCATCGACGAGCAGCTGGGCAGCGGAGCCCTCTCGCCCGAGCGGATGGAAGACATCAAGAGTGCCATCGACGACATCCGCTTCCGGCTGTGGGGAGTGCTCACGGCGAGTAATCCGGCAGAATACCAGGCCTTCCGCGAGCGCTTCCGGCTGCGCCGCGCGACCGAGATCTGTCATGGGCTGTCGATCGACATCGCGGACCAACGGCTGACCCCCACCCACCGGGAGGCGGTCGAACTGCGGTCGGCGCTGCAGCAGCTGCTCTCACGGCTGCCGGAGGGCTGAGCCGGCGGGAACACCGGTGGCGCTCTTTCGCCCCAGCTGACGCAAGGACTACATTCGCCTCATGGCCAATCCGGAGCCGGCCCGGCTCCTCTACCTGTTCGACCTGGCGGGCGTCGCCGTCGCCGCGACAAGCGGCGCGCTCGCCGCCGGACGGCGGCGGCTGGATCTGCTCGGCGTGGCGGTGGTGGCCACCGTGACGGCCATTGGCGGCGGCACGATCCGTGACGTCCTGCTCGACCGGCACCCGGTCTTCTGGATCGCCGACCCCGACTACCTCACCGTCATCCTCGCCTCGGCGGCGCTCACCATGGGATACACCCGCTTCCGCGCGCCGCCGGCCCGGGCGCTCCTGGTCGCGGATGCGTTCGCCCTGGGTCTGTTCACCATGACCGGCAGTCAGATCGCCGAGCGGGTCGGCCTCTCGGGGCTGCTGGTAATCGTGATGGGGACCATGACCGCGGTGGCGGGGGGCGTGGTCCGGGATGTGTTGTGCACCGAGGTGCCGCTGGTGATGCGCAGCGGGTATCTCTACGCTTCCGCCGCCATCGCCGGGGCGACCCTCTTTGTGTGGCTCCGGGTCGCCGGGCTGGGGATCCCCGCGGCGGCGACGGCCGGGGCGCTGCTGGTGGTCGTGCTCAGGCTGGCGGCGATCGTGTTCGATCTCCGGTTGCCGGTGTATCGCCTGGAACACCCGGAGGGTCCCTGAGCAACCCCGCCACCGCTCCGCGCCTGCAGCTCGGGTGGGTCGGGCTGGTGCTCGCCGGACTGCTGCTGGTGGGGGCGATTCTGCTGCTCAGGATCGGCGGGATGGCGCTCCGCACCGCGGCGGGCGGACGAACGACGATTACCCATGCGGTGGCGCTCGCGAAGATGGAGGCGGTGGGGAAGCTGGTGACCAACGAGACCGGCCTGCGTGACGTCGTGGTCTACGAGAACACCCGGCTGGGGAGCACCAAGCGCTCGCTGGTGGTAGTGACGGGCAAGGCGCTGGTCGGCATCGACCTGAAGCACCGCGCCACCGTGGACATCATGGAGGAGCAGCGGCGCGTCCGGCTCACGATTCCGCACGCGCGCCTGATCGGAGTCGAAATCACCAGTTTCAAGACCTACGACGAGAGCCGGGGCCTGTGGAACTGGTTCCAGCCCACCGACCGTGACGAGATCTACGGCCAGGCGCGCGACCAGCTCCGCGCCGCCGCCACCGATATGGCGGTACTGCAGCACGCGGAGCAGAGCGCCCGGGAGCTGTTGACGGCGCTGTTCGCCAACGACGGCTACACCGTCGACGTGGTCTTTACCCCGTTCGTCGAACAACCGGTGAACTGAGAGTTCCGAGTTCCAGGGCCTGGCAGTTGTCGGTGTTCACCGGTCACCGCTTACGCCGTTCCCGTCCCTTCTCCGCAGGCCCATCCCGGGGGATCATCCAGCACCATGCCGCGACGTTCTTTGCTGATCGTCGGAGCCCTGGCCCTGGCCGGAGTGGGATTCTGCAGCGTCCTCCGGCCGTCCCACAATCGAAACTGGAGCACCGATCAGTCGGTGCTTCCGGTGGCGGAGTTCGCCGGTGACATCGTGCGGATTCACGGCGTACGCAACTTCCGCTGGACGGGGCCGACCGAATTCGTGCCCGCCTGGGAAGACCGGAGCTACCGGCTCGACCAGGTGGCGACCGTGTGGTATGTGCTGGTTCCCTTCTCCCGGCGCTGGCGGGGACCGGCCCATGCGTTCGTCAGCTTCGGCTTCGATGACGGCCGGTATCTGGCGGTGTCGGTGGAGGCGCGGCGGGAGGCCGGCGAGGTCTACGGGGTGCTCAAGGGCCTGTTCCGCCGCTTTGAGCTCGCCTACATCGTCGGGGACGAGCGAGACCTGATCGGGCGGCGGGCGGTGTACGACAGCAACGATGTCTATCTCTATCCGGTCCGGGCGGATCGTGCCGGAGCCCGGGCAATGCTGACCGGGATGCTGGAGCGGGCCAACCATATCCGGGACCAGCCCGAGTTCTACAACACCCTGACCAACAACTGCACGCTCAACCTGGTGCGGCACGTGAACCAGATCGTGCCCGGCAGGATTCCATCGAGCTGGCGGGTCATCCTCCCGGGGTACAGCGACGAGGTGGCCTTCGCGCTGGGGCTGATCGACTCGACTCTGCCGCTGCCGGCCGCCCGGGCGAAGTACCGGATCAATGACCGGGCCAGGGCCGCGCTCGATTCGACCGACTTCTCCAGACTGATTCGCGAGTGAACTGCAACGCAGGGAGGCGGAGAAAGGCAGAGCCTGCGGAGGAGACCTCTGGGCATCTCTGCGTCCTCCGCGCCTCTCAGTTGACTCGCTGATCCGGGGGTGACGACATGGCCTCCATTTACGAGCTGAAACCCAGGTTCCAGGCACTCCTCAGGCCGCTGGTGAAGACACTGGCCGCCGCGGGCGTCACCGCCAACCAGGTGACTCTGGCGGCGGCGTTTCTGTCCTTGCTGACCGGCGCCTCGATCTATTTCAGCCCCGCCAGTCCGCGGGTACTGCTGCTCGTCCCCCTGGTGTTGTTCCTCCGCATGGCACTCAATGCCGTGGACGGAATGCTCGCGCGGGAGCACGATCAGCGCAGCCGGCTCGGCGCGGTGCTCAACGAGCTGGGCGACGTGGTGTCCGACGCCGGGCTGTACCTTCCGTTCGCCCTGGTGCCGGGCCTCGACTCGAGACTGGTGATCGTCGCCGTGGTGCTCGCGCTCATCGGCGAAATGGCCGGTGTGGTCGCCATCCAGATCGGCGCAGAGCGGCGCTACGATGGCCCGATGGGCAAGAGCGACCGCGCCTTCTGGTTCGGCCTGCTGGCGCTCCTGCTCGGAATCGGGGTGACGCCCGGGTGGTGGAGTAACGTCTTTCTGGGCCTCATCGCCCTGCTCGGCCCGATCACCATCTTCAACCGCGCCCGCCGGGCCCTGGCGGAGGGCACATGAACGGTGCCGGCCTCTCTCACGGCGTGCGGCTGGTACTGGGCGGGATTCTCGGGATCCTGCTGCTGGCCAGTGCCATCACCTGGATGCTCCTCCGGCGGGGGCCGCCGGAGAAGTACGCCGAGCTGCGGCAGCGGGTGCAATCGTGGTGGATCATGGTCGGAGTCTTCGGCGTGGCGATCGCCATCGACCGGCGGCTGTCGATCGTGTTCTTTGGCCTGGTCTCCTTCCTGGCGCTCAAGGAGTATCTCTCCCTGATTCCGACCCGGCGCGCCGACCGGCGGGTGCTGTTCTGGGCCTACCTGAGCATCCCGTTCCAGTACTACTGGATCTACCGGGGCTGGTACGGGATGTTCATCGTGTTCATTCCGGTGTGGGTGATGCTCCTGATCTCGGCCCGCATGGTCCTGATCGGGGAGACGAAGGATTTCCTCCGGGCGGTCGGCACCCTGCAGTGGGGCCTGATGCTCATGGTCTTCAGCATCAGCCACCAGGCCTACCTGCTGGTGCTGGGTGGCGCAGGGCTGGTGCTCTATCTGGTGGTGCTGACCCAGCTCAACGACGTCGCTCAGTACGTGTGGGGAAAGACCTTCGGCCGGCACAAGATCACCCCCACGGTGAGTCCCAAGAAGACGGTGGAAGGGCTGCTCGGCGGCATCGTCACCACCACGATCCTGGCAGTACTGCTGGCCCCGCTACTCACTCCCCTCGACCGCTGGGACAGCATCGCGGCAGGGTTCATGATCAGCACCGGCGGTTTCCTGGGCGACATCACCATCTCGGCCCTCAAGCGTGACCTGGGCGTCAAGGACAGCGGCCAGTTGATCCCTGGTCATGGCGGCATCCTGGACCGGATCGACAGCCTGACATACACGGCGCCGCTGTTCTTTCATTTCCTGAGGTTCTACTACTACTAGCCGTTGGCCCTTGGCCGTTAGCCGTTGGCGGCCCGGGTGAACTCGGCGGCCACGGCTTGCACGAGCCAGGGAGAACGCCAAGACAGCCAATGGCCGACGGCCAACGGCCAACGGCCTCCGTAGAGCGATGCTCAGCATGGTAACCAAGGCCCTCCGCCTCTTCTTCTTCGCGGTCATCGTCCGCGCCGTGACCCTGATCGTTCTCGGGCTCAATGTCCGCCATCGGGAGCGGTTGCCGCGCCGCGGGCCGGCGGTGCTGGCCGCCAACCACAACAGTCACCTCGACACCGTGGTACTGATGAGCCTGCTGCCGCTCTCGCTGCTCTCCCGGGTGCGGCCGGTCGCGGCAGCGGACTACTTTCTGCGCAACCGCTTCCTCACCTGGTTCGCCACCGGCATCATCGGCATCCTGCCGATTCGCCGGAACCACGTCCCTGCAGGGGAGGATCCACTGGCACCAATGGCCGAGGCCCTCGACCGTGGCGAGATCCTGATCTTCTTCCCGGAAGGCTCCCGCGGCGAGCCGGAGCAGCTGGCCGAGTTCAAGAGCGGTATCGCCCGGCTCAAAGAGCGGCGGCCGCAGGTGCCGGTGACTCCGGTGTTCATGTACGGATTGGGCAAGGCGCTCCCCCGCGGCGAAACCCTGCTGGTGCCCTTCTTCGTCGATGTCTTCATCGGCGAGCCGGTCCCATGGACCGGCGACCGGCACCAGTTCATGGACGCGTTCCGCGCCGCGATGACGGCGCTCGCAGACGAAGGACAGTTCCCCGCCTGGGAGTGATTCGACAGCCCGCGGAGGCCGGATGATCATGGACGATTTCGCCAGCGCGCTCCGGAAACCCGCCCTCATCGGTGTGGCCGTCGGCACCATCTACGGAGTCACCGCGCGGGTGGCCGCGTTGTCAACCGTCCTGGGCGGCATATACGGCGTCATGACGGTGAGTTTCCTCTTCCTGGTGCCCGTCGTAATCGGGTACCTGACCGTGTTCCCCGTTTCCCAGCCTTCCTGGACCTTTCGGCTGCTGGCACCGTGGGCTCCCGTCACCCTCAGCGTGCTTGTTGCCTGGCTGGTGGGGTGGGAGGGGGCGATCTGCATCGTGATGGGCTTCCCCCTGCTCCTGATCCTGAGCTCGGCAGGCGGCATGCTCGGAGCGAGTGTTGCCCGGCGGCTGAGGCCGGCGGTGGTCGCCGTGGTTCCGTTCCTGCTGAGCCCGCTCGAGCGGGCGCTGCCGGTCCCGGTCTCACACCGTCAGGTGGAGACAGCCATCCGAATCTCCGCCCCGCCTGGGGCTGTGTGGGCCCAGATCATCGAAGTGCCGGCGATCGGGCCAGAGGAGCAGCGTCCGGCGCTGTTCACCCGGATGGGCTTCCCCCGCCCGATCCGCGCCACCCTCTCCCGTCCGGGGGTCGGCGGGGTCCGCATGGCGCGGTTCGAGGGCGGCGTACTGTTCGTGGAGACCATCACCGACTGGATCCCCGAGCGGCTGCTCCGGTTCACGATCCGGCCCGAGACCGACTCGATCCCGGCAACCACCCTGGACCGGCACGTGGTGGTCGGCGGACCGTACTTCGACGTACTGACCGGTACCTACCGGATCGAGCCGAGCGCCAGCGGCGGGGTGATCCTCCACCTGTCCAGCGAGCTCAGGGTGTCCACTCCCTTCAACTTCTACTCCGGACCGTGGGCGGACGCGATCATGCGGAGCATCCAGGCCAGCATCCTCGAGGTCGTGCGGCAGCGGGCGGTGCGCGCCGCAGCGGTGGGGGCTCGATGAGCCTTGCTGACTCCATCCACCCGGTCACCCGCCCCGCCACACCGGCGGACCTCGGCGCCCTGGCTCCGCTGTTCGACGGCTATCGCCGGTTCTACGGCGAATCGCCCGACCTGGAGCTGGCCCGCCGATTCATCGGCGAGCGGCTGAGCCAGCGCGACACGGTGATCCTGCTGGCCGAAGCTGGCGGCCGGGCGGTGGGATTCACCCACCTCTTTCCGATCTTCTCCTCCACCCGTTGCCGTCGCCTGTGGCTGCTCAACGACCTGTTCGTCGATCCAGCCAGCCGTACCCGGGGGGTCGGCCGGGCGCTACTGCTGGCGGCCCGCGCTCATGCCGAGTCCACCGGAGCGTGTGGTCTGGAGCTTGCGACCGCCCACACCAACGTCACAGCCCAGCGACTGTATGAGTCGCTGGGCTGGAGGCTCGATCAGACGTTTCGTCACTATGAATTGTCTACTGATTGATCGAACTGCCTCCACAGATTACACAGATTACGCAGATTGAAGGGATTCTGTGCACAGTGCTCGTTAGGCTATGCCTCCACCAATCTTGGCAATCCCCTTAATCTGCGTAATCTGCGGAAGGCTGTTTGCCAAACTGCCTCCACAGATTACGCGGATTACGCAGATTGCGCAGATTGAAGCAAATGGCTGCACTTGCCTCGTGAGTCTGTGCCTCCAACAATCTGCCCAATCCCCATGATCTGAGTAATCTGAAGTTACTTACCAAACTGCGTCCACAAATTACGTGGATTACGCAGATTACGCAGATTGAAGCGAATGGCTGCACTTGCCTCGTGAGTCTGTGCCTCCCACAATCTGCCCAATCTCCATAATCTGCGTAATCTGTGGAAAGCTGTTTACCAAACTGCCTCCGCAGATTACGCAGATTGAAGGGATTGGCTGGACGTTGCTCGTAAGTCTGTGCCTGCACCATCTGCGTAATCTGTGGAAACGGGCGCCGCCTATCCCCACAACGCCGTCACCAGCCCCGCGGCCACCAGCGCTCCGGCCCAGATCAGGTCCAGGTTGATCCACGCGGTTCGGAGCAGCCTGAGTCCGAGCCGGTGGTAGACGATCACCGCGAGCAATCCGGTCACCAACAGGTATCCGGCGGTGTGCAGCTACCACGGGGATCCCTCGTTGTGCTCGGGATGACATGACCTCCCGCCTTTCCGCCCTCCCGCCGGTCCGCCGCGCGTCAGTGCATCGGCCCGGCCTTCCGCTCCCACAGCACGTTGACGATCACCCAGCGTCCCTCGATCCGCGCCAGCTGCAGGTAGTCGATCCAATCGGTCATGGTGACCCGGGCGACCGCGGCACCCCGGAAGATGTCGTAGATGCGGACCTCTTTCTCCTGCTTGTCCGGCGGAGTCGACTTGCCGAAGCCCCGGCGGGTGCTGTTGACCAGCACCGTGCTTCCCATCCCCTGAATCATGTCCTTGCCGGAGACGGTGTCACGCACCACGATCCGCTTCACCAGCTCCGGGCTCACGGCCCGCGCCATCCGATCGCCGTTCCCCTCGAACCATCCCTCGGCATAGTCCAGGGCAGCCGCGCGGATGCCGGCGGAGTCGGCGGCGCTCTGGGCCCGGACCGGGGCCACGGCGGCTATGAACAGCAGAGTTGACACCAGTCCAGCACGCATGGGCGTAATCTCCAGGTAGGTGGGAGGACGATGACCCGGCGCATGAATTCACTGGAGCATCTTCCAGAACAACCAGATGGTGACGAGCTGGCCTTCGGGAGGGGTGAACTGGTTGAAATGGGGAGCTGGATCCAGACGCCGAGTTAGTGGATCGGCACATCTCGGCGAGGCTCAACGCAGAGACGCAGAGGACGTAGAGCTGGCTGGGGCTTCGAGCACTTCAGCCGCTCCCGAGGCCCGCTGGTGGGCGAGGCTGCTATCTGAGCAGGTTCCTGAGCCTGGCGCTCTGGGTGCGGCTGGAAGTGAGCCTGGTGCCGTCCCGGAGGGTGAGAATGTACTCGCCGTGGAAGTAGGGCTCGACCGAGGCGATCCGCTCCAGGTTGACGATCGCGGAGCGATGCACCCGCAGGAACCTCTCCGGATCGAGCCGCGCCTCCAGTGCCTTGAGCGGCTCCCGCAGCAGATGAACGCTTCCGCCTACGTGCAGCCGGGCATAGTTCCCCGCCGCATCGATCCAGTCGATCTCCTCGGCGCGGACGAAACTCACCCGGCTGCCGTCCCGCACCACCAGGCGGCTGGCATGGCCCCGAGCCCGCCGCAGCTCGGTAAGCACCGCATCCAGGGCGGCGTCCCGGTCGGCCGGCGGCCGGCCGATCCGCTCGCGTACCCGGGCGAGGGAGGACTCGAAGCGTCTGGGCTCGACCGGCTTGAGCAGGTAGTCCACCGCGTTGACCTCGAACGCCCGGACCGCGTGCTCGTCGAAGGCGGTCACGAACACCACGTAGGGACGCTCGTCGGCCGGAAACGCCGCTAGCACCGCGAACCCATCCAGCTCCGGCATCTGCACATCGAGGAACACCAGATCAGGCCGCCGGGCGGCGAGCTCGCGGATGGTGTCCTCTCCGTCGCCGCACTCCGCCACCAGCTCCACGTCGGGGTGGGCCGCGAGCAGAGTCCGGATCCGCTCCCGGGCAAGCGGCTCGTCGTCCGCTATCAGGACCCGGATCATGCGGCCGGCTCCACCGCGGCGAGCGAGACCGGCTTCTCGTGGAACGGCAGGGTAATGGTCGCAACCAAGCCTCCGGACGCCCCCGGCTCGAGCGCCAACCGTCCTTCCTCGCCGTACAGCTCACCCAACCGCAGCCGGGTGTTCCCCAGCCCCACTCCCTCCTCAGCCGGTCGCTCCAGCCCGGGGCCGTCATCCGCCACGGCGATCGAGAGCCGGTCTCCTTCGCGGCTAACCCGGACGGCGATGCGGCCGCCGGCACGCCGGGCCAGGCCGTGCTCCACCGCGTTCTCCACCAGCGGCTGCAGCACCAGCTGCGGCACCAGCCCGGCGAGCGCCGACGGATCGATCTCCCGCTCCACTCGCACCCGGTCCCCGAAACGGGCCTGCACGATCGCCAGGTACTCCTCCAGCAGGGTCAGCTCTTCCGCCAGCGTCACCTCGTGGCCCTGACCCCGCACCAGCGCCCGGCGCAGCAGGGTGCTCAAGTGACCCAGCATCGCGTCGGCCGCCGCGGGGTCGCGGTACACCAGGGTGGAAATGCCCTGCAGGGTGTTGAACAGGAAGTGGGGATGCAGCCGGGAGGACAGCGCATCCAGCTGCGCCGCGGAAAGCCGCGCCTGCAGCCGCGCGGTGAGCACCTCGCGCTCGCGCACCCGCTGGTGGAATTCGATGGCGTGCACCGCGGCGATGACGCACCAGATCGCCATGTTCTCGATGATGAACCCGTGCATCAGCGCCTGGGCCAGCGGAGGAAATGGCTGGCCGATCACCGCGATCGTGACCCACCGCTGAATCGCGATCTTGGCCACCGAGACGGCCGCCGCGGCCACGAGGTGCACCGGCACGTGCCGGACCCAGCGCCCCTGAGCGATGGGATAGCGCCGCGCCAGCCAGAAGAACAGCGGCGTGAAGATGGCGCAACTGTACCAGTCGACCAGCCGGTTGGGCAGCAGCCAGCTCCACTCGAACGCGCGCCCCTCGGCGCCGAGCGCCAGGGCAAACTGCCCCGCCGAGAGCAGTGCCAGGACGGTCCAGGCCAGGAAGCCGAGCAGCCAGCGCGACGCGGTGGAGCGCATGCTCCAATGTCGGGCCGCGAGGGGCGAGGAGGAAGAGGCGCGGGGCAGGCAGGCCGCCGCCCGGGACAGGCTGGCCGACCGGGAAAGGCAGAAAAGGAAGGAAGGCGGGACAGACGGTCCCGGGCGGTGTGCCCAGGGTACCGTGAGGTCACCCACCCAGCCGGAAGAGATAGCTCGCCTTCAGGAAGAACCCGTCGGTCTGCCGCCGGAAGTCGCGCAGCTTGAAGGACTCGGGCTCCGCCAGCGTGCTGCCGTACCCCGCGAAGAAGACGGTGCCCGGCACCGGGGTGAAGGAGAGCAGGACGTCTCCCCGGAATACGTTGTTGCTGAACGCGGTGGCGCGCTCGTACTGGCCGCTCTGATGGTTGAGGATCAGGATCGGCGCGCCGGTCCGCTGCTCGTCCCGCAGGTCGTCCTGCTCATAGCTGTTGTACTCGCCGACCAGCCGCACGAACAGCGGCCGGGCCAGCTGGTACTCCACCTTGAGCCGGGGGATCCGCTGCCGGCCGACCAGGGTGCGGTCGCTACGGCGCTTGTACTGGTTCTGCCGGTAGCGGCCCTCGATGCGCAGCTGGTCGGTGGGCCGGAACTGGAGCCCGGCGTCGAGCACGGTGATCTCGCTGGAGGCCCACTCGAGGAAGTTCTCGTCCTGCCCGATCAGCAGGAATCCGTTGGCCGAGAATCGCTGCCACACCGGAGTGACCAGGTTGACGACGTAGTCCCGGTTGGGAATCCGCTGGTTGCCGCCGGTGAACGCCACCGTGTCGAGCCCCACCCCGCCCGCGTCCGGCACCTCCAGGGCGTAGTCGGTGTAGATCCGCGGATCGTAGCCGAACTTCTCGAGCAGGAGCGAGACGCCTGCCTGCCAGCCGCCCCGCAGGGTGGCGTTCAGGTTGAAGTGGATCTTCGGATCGCGCACCCCGTAGCCATTCATCAGCCGGTCGTAGGTCCAGGTGCCGTAGAGCGAGACGTCGGGAGTGAACGACTCCACCAGCGCGCCGGGCCGGCCCTTCACGGTGAACAGATTGGTGAGACTGAGATTGGCGTCGCCGGCGCGGTTGATGAACCCGCTCCGGGTGCGGAAGTCCGGATCGATTCCGGTAAACGAATAGCGCGCCCCGAACCACCGGCCGCTGTAGTTGTACCGCGCCATCCAGATGGGACCCGAGAGACTGGTGCCGAACTCGTGGGTCCCGCTGGTGCCCAGCTGGAAGGCCAGGCTGCTCTTGCCGAACACGATCCGGCCGTCCACCGCCCCGACGCGGTTCCAGTTGCGGCCGTCGATCCGGTCGGTGTAGACCACCCCGAGCCGGGACCGGTCGCCGATGTCCTTCTGGACCCGGAGGACGTTGATCACCGGGTGCTCATCCTGGGTGGCGGACGCCACCGGGTCGTCGACCGCGGAGATGAGCCCCAGGTCGGTGCCAAGGGCCTTGCCCGTCAGCTTCACCGCGCCCACCGGCTGCACGATCCTGCGGGTGTACACCAGGTTGTAGGGCGACTGGAACTGCTCCAGCCCATCCAGGAAGAAGGGCCGCTTCTCGGGGAAGAACAGCGCGTCGCGCGGATCGAACTGGATCTGCGAGACGTCCGATTCCACCTGGGAGAAGTCCGGGTTGGCGGTGCCGTTGAGCGTCAGGTTGTTGCTGATGCCCCAGCGGACCGTGCCGCCGACCTCGGGGCCGGATCCGTCGTACTGCCAGCGGTCCCGGGTGGTCCGCGTCCCTTCCAGCCGGCCGGTGACCTCCGGGGTGAGGTCCAGCGTGAGGCCCCGCTCCAGCCCCTGGAGCCCCTCCAGGGTCCCCGCCTGCGCCAGAAAGGAGGCGCTCACCCGCTGCGCGGGCACCCAGGAATCCTCGAAGCCGGAGTGCTGCACCTGCCGGAGCACGTGCAGCTGCCAGGTCTGCACCTCTTTCGCCTGGTACCTGAGGCTCTTGAACGGAATCCGGATCTCGACCTCGTAGCCGCCTTCCACCAGCCGCCCCTTGGAGGTGAAGACGTAGTCGGGCGAGAGATCCGACCCCTCGCGAGCCTGGGCGGCGCCGCCGGTGTACCCGCCCCCGGCGATGTTGCCCCGCTCCACCATGACCCCGTCGCCCTGCACGCCGAGCGGATTCACCGCGAACATGAAGGCCTGGCGGCTGTCGTTGAAGGTCCCGATGAGGAGCTGAATCACGTCGTCGGAGAAGATCCGGTCCCGGTCCGCCAGAGTGGCGTGCACTTCACCGTGGGGTTCTCGCGCGCGGATGCCGAAGTGAATCGCGGTGGGCGAGTACCAGATCAGCACCTCGGTGGAATCGATCGCGGGAGCTCCTTCGATGGGCTGGAAGTGGGAGAACCCGCTGAGTACCGCCGCCTGCGCCCAGGCCGGTTCGTCGAGCACACCGTCGACCGTCACCTCCGCCTCCAGCCGCGGCACCTGCACCGACAACTGGCCCTGGTGGCCATCGTGGATCCTTCCGCCGCCCGCGGCCGGAACCGCGGCGGACGGAACCGACTCCGCCGCGGTCGTGGCGGCAGGAGCCTGCAGCAGAGCCAGCAGAGCAAGCAGCGTCACCTGGGATTCCCGGTGATGGAGTGAAAGGGTGTGGCTGGTGTACGAATCAGTAGAGGGTGCGGTTTCGGGTGGTCATCGGCTGCAAGTCGGAATCCTGTCCGCCCGCCGATGGGTGGTGTACTTTCCGTTTTCCGCGTCCACGTCCGTCCCAGGGAGAAACATGATACACCGTTCACTCACCGGAGCCATCCTCCTCGCGCTCCTCGCCACGAGGGCGGAGGCCCAGAAGGCGAAAGAGCCCGCCTTCGATGGCCGTCCTTTGTCATCCTGGATCGCCGACCTGAAGGCACCCGCCCCACAAACCCGCAACGCCGCCGCGTATGCCATCAGCGGCATGGGCTCCGCCGCCAAGGCCGCGGTTCCCGCCCTGGTTCAGGCTCTCATGGACACGACCAATCCCCCCGCCGTACGCTTCCCTGTGTGTGTCGCCCTCCGCGAGATCGGCCCGGAGGCCAAGGATGCCGTGCCCGCGCTGACCGAGGCGATGGATGACCGTAACGAGGACGTCGCCGCCATGGCGCGGAAGGCGATCCGGGCCATCACCGGGGTCGATCCGAGGCCGCCGGAGTGAGCGGACCGGCGGTCAGGCGGACCGGCGGACGGTCGTCGCGAGACTGGTCGTTGTTGCTGCTGGGGCTTGGTGCCCTCTTGTCCGCCCGTCCGCCCGACCGCCTGTCCGCCCAGACCCGCGAGCACTTCGACAAGTCGCTGGAGCGCCAGCTCGACAGCCTCACCGCCGGCTTCCACGGCACCGTCGGGATCTACGTCCGGCACCTCCCCAGTGGCCGGAGCGCGGGGGTGAACCCGGATTCGGTCTTCCCCACCGCCAGCATGATCAAGGTGCCGATCATGATCGGCGTGTTCGACGCCATCGAGCACGGCCGGCTGGACTTCCGGCAGCAGCTGATCTATACCGATTCGCTGCTGTACGAGGGCGACGACATCCTGGGGAGCTTCCGGGATTCGACCCGGCTGCCGCTCAACAAGCTCACGCTGCTCAGCATCACCACCAGTGACAATACCGCCTCGCTCTGGCTGCAGGCGCTGGCCGGAACCGGCACCGTCATCAATCAGTGGCTGGCGGATCATGGGTTCGACTCCACCCGGGTGAACAGCCGTACGCCGGGCCGGGAGGAAAACCGGTCCCGATACGGGTGGGGCCAGACGACGCCGCGGGAGATGACCCGGCTCCTCACCCTGATCCGGGAGGGCAAGGCGGTCAGCCCCTCCGCGAGCCAGGAGATGTACCGTCACCTCACCCGTAGCTACTGGACCGGAGAGGCCCTTTCGGTCCTCCCGCCCTGGGTGCAGACCGCATCCAAGGTCGGGGCGATAGACCGCTCGCGCTCGGAAGTGGTTCTGGTGAACGCTCCCTCGGGCGACTACGTCTTTGCGGTCATCACCAAGGAGCAGGCCGACACCGGCTGGGATGCGCCGAATGAGGGCTGGGTGCTCATCCGCAAGGTCTCCGCCCTCTTGTGGCGGCACTTCGAGCCGAAGCATCCATGGATGCCGGCGGAGGGCGCCGAGCGGTTCAAGCCGTGAGGAGAATCCGCCATCGCGGATGTGGCGAGGGGTCCTTCGCGCGCTCCGCGCGCCCGGCCTGACGCCGTGTCGCACCACCACCTGCAGCGCTACCGGACCCTCGCGCAGGCGCTTGACGCCCGTTTCCGGATTCCTGGCACCCCATTCCGATTCGGATGGGATGCGATCCTTGGGCTGATTCCCGGCGCGGGAGACGCCCTCGGTGGTCTGATAGGCAGCTACGGGCTCTACGTCGCCATTCGGCTCGGCGCACCCTGGGTCGTGCTGGCCCGGATGCTGTTCAATCTGGCCCTGGACGTCGCGATAGGCTCGCTGCCGGTCGCGGGGGACCTGTTCGATTTCGCCTGGCGGGGAAACCTGCGAAACCTCGCCCTGCTCGACCGCTGGCTGGACCGGCCGCATGAAACCCGCAAGCGCAGCGTTGCGCTGTTCGTGGCCCTGTTCGCCGTCCTCGCCGGCCTGGGGATGCTGGCCCTGTGGTTCAGCCTGTGGCTCCTCCGCCGGCTGCTCCACTTGTAGCCGCATGGTTAAGCACTGAAAGCCGGGAGTCCGCCCGTGCGCTCCGACGACCTCTATTCCTTGCCGCCTGACCTGCCGGTGCCCGTGGACGACGGGGCCTGCGATCACCTTTCAGGCGCTCGCGGCCCGGCGATCGCCCTGCCATCCACCCTGGGCGGGACCGTCCGGCTGGACCGGCCCACCGCCCGGTGGACGGTAGTCTACGCCTACCCCCGCACCGGCCAGCCCACGGTGGAGTCGCCGCCGGGATGGGATCAGATCCCCGGGGCCCGCGGCTGCACTCCGCAGAACTGCGCCTACCGCGATCTCTACCACGACCTCGTCCGGCTCGGCGCGGAGGTGTATGGCCTCAGCACCCAGACGACCGACTATCAGCGGGAGATGGCCGAACGGCTGCACCTCCCCTATCCGGTGCTGAGTGACGCGGCCCTGGAGCTGACCACGGCCCTCAGGTTGCCAACCTTCCGGTACGCCGACTGGACCCTGCTCCGCCGGTTCTCCCTGGTGCTCCAGGAAGGCCGGATCGTCAAGGTGTTCTATCCGGTGTTTCCCTCCAACGCCGACTCGGGGTGGGTCATCGACTGGCTCGGTACCCAGCGCTGAGGCGGCCAGCCGGCAAGGCGGCAAGGCGGCAAGGCAGCGGCGTGCAACTTTTTCGCTGCAGACCCTGTCAAATGGAGTTGGCTCCCGCCGCTCCCGGCTCGAGTTGCCCCAGACCCGTCTTTGACAGGTGTACTCATGCCAGAGCTTCTGGCCGATGTCCGGCCGGCCATCCGGGCCCTGCTTCGCCGCCCCCGGTTCACCCTCGGCGTTCTGCTGACCCTGGCCCTGGGCATCGGGGCCAACACCGCGATCTTCAGCGTGATCAACGCGGTCCTGCTCAAGCCGCTGCCGTATCGCGACCCGGCCACCCTCGCCATGATCTGGAGCCGGTGGACCAACTTCGAGAAGACCTGGCTGTCCGATCGGGAGTTCTTCGGCTATCAGCGGGAGACCCGGCTGTTTCAGGACGTGGCGGCGTGGGCGACCGGCGACGACGTGACCCTGACGGGAGACCAGGGACCCGAGAACGTGGTGGCGGTCGCGGCAACCCACAATCTCCTGGATGTCCTGGGTCTCGCCCCCGCGCTGGGCCGGGGCATTTCCCGGGTGGAAGACGTGCCCAACGGGCCCGCTGTCGCCCTGGTGGGTTACGACCTGTGGCGGCGGCGGTTCGGGGGCGATCCGGCGCTGATCGGCAAGACGATTCTGGTGGATGGGGAGACTTACGCGGTGATCGGGGTGCTGCCCCGTGGCTTCCGTCTGCCGCTCGAGTTCCAGTCGCGGACCGCCGCCCAGCTCATTACCCCGCTCCGACTCGATCCGGCCAACACCAGTCAGAATCACAACTACTACGGGGTTGCCCGGCTGCAGCCGGGCCTCGCCGCCGACCGGGTCACCCTGGAGCTGGTGGCCCTGACCCGCCGGTGGGGCGCCGAGGGTGAGTACCCCCCGGACATGCAGTTCAGCGCGTTCGCGGTGCCGGTGGCGGAGGAGGTCGGCGGCGGGGTCCGGACGGCGCTGCTGACTCTGCTCGGCGCCGTCGGCCTGCTGCTGCTGATCACCTGCGCCAACGTGGCGAATCTGCTCCTCACCCGGGCCGACGGGCAGAGCCGGGAGCTGGCCGTGCGCGCGGCGCTGGGAGCGGGACGGCATCGGCTGCTCCGACTGACCCTCACGGAAAGCCTGGTCCTTGCTCTCTCCGGCGGCCTGCTCGGGCTGCTGTTTGCCGGGGTCGGCGTGCGATTGCTCGCGTCCGCGGCGCCGACAAGCATCCCGCGGGCCACCGAGCTGGGCATCGATGGCCTGGTGCTCGGCTTCACCCTGGGCGTCTCCCTGCTCACCGGGCTTCTGTTCGGCGCCCTCCCCGCGTTCCGGCTGTCGCAGATCAGCCTCGTGACCTCGCTCAAGGAGGGAGGCCGGGCTGGAGACGGCATCGGCAAACGGCGCGGCCGAGCCCTCCTGGTGGCGAGCGAGATGGCGCTGGCCGTGATGCTGGTGATCGGCGCCGGCCTCATGGTGAAAAGCTTCCGGAACCTCATCAATGTCGACCCGGGCTTCGACCTGGGACGGGTGCTCACCCTGCGGCTGGCACTGCCCGAGCCCACCTACCCCGGGACCGCGGACCTCGTCCGCTTCTACGACGAGCTCGGCAACGAGGTCCGGCAGCTTCCGGGGGTCGTGGCGGCGGGCTTCGTGCGGGTCCTGCCTCTCGCAGATGATATCGGCGACGCTGGCGTGGAGATCGAGGGTAAGCCCCGGTCCCCCAACGAGCACAATCGGTCGGCGGACTGGCAGGTTGTTACCCGGGGATACTTCGAGGCCCAGGGAATGCGGCTGGTGAAGGGCCGATTCTTCGATCAGACGGACACCCCGGACGGGCCCCAGGTCATCGCCATCAACCAGGCGCTCGCCGACCAGTATTTCCCCGGCGAGGAGCCACTCGGCCAGCGCATCCGGATCGGAGGCGAAGGCACGCCGTGGCGCACGATCATCGCGGTGATCGGTGACACCCGGCACCACGGACTCGCCGGACCGATCAAGCGCGAATGGTTCGTGCCGCATAACCAGTTTGCCAATTCCTGGGGTCGGACCCGCCGCGGCATGACGCTGGTGCTGCGCACCACCAGGGACCCCGGCGCGCTGCTGGAGCCGGTGGGACGACTGATACACCAGAAGGACCCCAACCTGCCGCTGGCCAAGGCCGCCACAATGGACCAGGTGCTCGACACGGCGGTGCAGGAGCAGCGCTTCAGCACCAGCCTCATGGCAGGCTTCGCCCTGCTGGCGCTGGTGCTCGCGACCATCGGGGTCTACGCGGTCATCTCCTATTCCGTCAGTCAGCGCACCCGCGAGATCGGCATCCGGCTGGCCCTGGGGGCCGATGCTCGGGTGGTCCGGAGCCTGGTGATGCGGCAGGGCATGATCCCGGTGATCGGCGGCGTGACCCTGGGACTGCTGTTGGCCGCCGGACTCAGCCGATTCCTGAGCTCGCTGCTCTACGGCGTCGCTCCGCTCGATCCACAGACCTTTCTGCTGATCCCCGTGCTGCTGCTCGGTGTGGCGCTCTGCTCCAGCCTGATTCCGGCGGTGCGCGCGACCCGGGTGGACCCGATCACGGCGCTGCGGGAGGAGTAGGACCAATGAACGGTGAATGGTGAGCGGTGAGCGGTGAACCGTGAATGGTGAAGAGTGAGAAGTGAGAAGTGAGAAGTGAGGAACGGTGGGGGTCTCGAGCAGTCAGCCGGCACAGGATGTGGGACATCAAGTATCTTGGAGGAGGGTGATATACCTCATTGCCAACGGCTGACGGCTAACGGCTAACGGCTAACGGCTAACGGCTAACGCCTGTCGCCTGCCCCGCATGTACACCACCTGCCTCTACTGCCATTCGAACCTGGGCGAGAATCAGAGCGTCGAGGCCTTTCCGGTCGGCCGGCGGGTAGCGTTCGACGCCTCCAGGGGCCGCCTCTGGAGCGTCTGTTCCCACTGCCAGCGATGGAACCTCGCTCCCCTGGACGAGCGGTGGGAGGCTATCGAGCAGTGCGAGCGCCTGTTTCGTGACACCAGGATCCGCACTTCCACCGATCATGTCGGTCTTGCCCGGCTGCGGGACGGCACCGAGCTGGTTCGCATCGGCGACCCGCTCCGGCCGGAATTCGCCGCCTGGCGCTACAGCGACACCATTGTCAGGCGCCGGCGCCGCAACCTGATGATTGGGGGCGCGACCGTCGCGGTCGGCTCGGCGGCGGTGATTGGCGTTCTGGCTACCGGCCTCGGCCTGGGCATGCTGCAGCTGGCCAACTTCGGCTCCCAGCTCTGGCGCAAGCGTCGCGACCAGCGGATCGTGTACCGGCAGCAGCCGAGACTCGGAGCCGAAACCGCCATTACCGCGGGAGACCTCGATGACCTGGAGCTTCGGATTCCTGGCGTCAGGAATGAACCCGCGCTCGTCCTGGAGCTCACCCGTGAGGCGCGACCGTCGCTCTTCCACCGCCACACCGATCTGGCGGTCGACGGACCGGCAATGATGACCCTGGCCGGGCTGGCCCTGGCCCGACATAACCGCACCGCCGGACGGCCGGCGGATCTCCGGGAATCGGTGGAGCTCCTCGACCGCGCGGGCAACCCGTTCGCCGATACGGAGGCGTCCGAGTCCTGGCTCGACCTGCAGGCTACCCGAGCCGGCGAGCTCTACCCTCCGCGACGTGGTGTCTGGAGAGGCCGCCTGCATCTCAGGAAGCTTGACGCCCCGATGCGCCTGGCTCTGGAGATGGCGGCCCACGAGGAGAGCGAAAGGCTCTACCTCGCCAGCCATCTCTCCGTCCTGGAAGCGGCGTGGAAGGAAGCGGAGGAGATTGCTCGGATAGCCGATGACCTGCTGCTCCCGGACTGGATCCGGGATCGGCTGGGCCGGTAGGGCAGGTCCGGCCCCCTTCCTACGGATAAAGCAACTCTCACCGCCCTCTCACTCTGCCTGACACATTAGGCCGTCACATTCGAGTGTTCCCGGGTCACCTGGGACACCCCGCCTCGGGCGCCCGGATTGCGAAGGAGGGCCCGATGAAATCCGCATCCCGACTTATTCTCTCCGGACTCGCCACCCTCGCCGTCGGCTGTGCCCAGGAGAATGTCTCGGCACCTCCCGCCGTCGAGTCCGCGGCGGAGTTGCAGGCCTTCAGGGCGCCGTCGCCCCGGGGCCTGGTGGTGATGAGCCAGAATATCTACGTCGGAACCGACGTGGACGCGGTGATCACGGCGCTCGCCACTCCCGATCAGAACGACGACATCCCGGCCCTGCTGGCCGCGGTCGCAACTCTGAATGAAACCGACTTCACCGCCCGTGCCGCCGGGTTCGCCGACCAGGTGCGCCGGCTCCGGCCGGACGTGATCGGACTGGTCGAGGTCTCCAGGATCGATATCGATCTCGATCTCACTCCGCTGGGCGGCCCACACATCGTGGCCCACGAGGACTTCCTTCCGGAGCTGACCGCCGCGCTCGCCCGGCACCACCTGCACTATCGGGTGGCCGCGGTGAACCAGAACTTCGTGGTTGCGCCGATCCCCGGCGTGAGCCTGACGGATTTCGACGTCACCCTGGTCGACGCGGGTGTCCGGATCGGGCCGGACGTCGTGGCGAACAACTTCACGGCCAACGTCGGCCCCGTCGCCCCGGGAGTCTCCCTGACGTACGGGTTCACCTCGGTCCCGGTGACCGTCGCGGGGCGCCGGTATGTGGTGGCCACCACCCACCTCCAGGACGATGTCGGCCCTCAGGACCTGGCCCTGCTCCGCGCCGCGCAGATGCAGGAGCTGGTGGCGGCCATCCCCTCCGGCAGGCCCTCGGTGATCATGGGTGACCTCAACGACTTCACGGCAACCCCGATGTATCAGGTGGCGCTGGGGGCGGGATACACCGACGTCTGGGCCGCCCTCCGGCCCGGGCAGGACGGATTCACCTGCTGCCACTCGAGCAACCTGACCGACGCCCGGGTCCCCAATCAGCGCATCGACTACGTCCTTGCCCGCGGGTTCGGGCACCACGACGACGCGGTCGAGGGCCGGATCGCCCGGTTCGGATTCCTCCCGCGGGACATGGTCCAGGGACCGCTGCATCCGCTGTTCATCAGCGACCACATCGGGCTGGTGGCAGGCCTGGAGGGCCGGCATCACTGATGCCGCTGTCCGGTCGCTCGGGGCGGGGCCGGCCGGTCGCGCCGGCCCCGCCGGCATTACCGGCGGTGCCACTCCGGCACTTGACCGCTCTTAATTGAATGATTAATTAAAGCATGACCTCCCCCGCCGCGACCACCCTCATCCTCGACGCCGCCGAAGCCCTCTTCGCCCGGCAGGGATTCGCCGCGACCACCATCAAGGCCATCGGCCGGGACGCGGGCGTCAACCCCGCCCTGCTGTACTACTACTTCCCCGACAAGGAACGCCTGTACCACGCCGTGCTGGAGCGGCGCCTGGGCAATGCCACCCGCGAGATGACGATCGGGCTGGCACCCGAGCTCCCCCCGCTCGAGGCGCTCGACCGGCTGCTCCGGGGCTATGCCAGACTGATGCAGAGCGCGCCGAATCTCCCGCGCCTCCTCGCCCGGGAGCTGGCCGATCACGAGGCCGCGCATGCCTTGCCGATGATCCGCGAGATCGCGGCCGGCCTGTTTCAGCGGATCTGCGACGTCATCCGGCGGGGCCAGTCCGCCGGCAGCATCCGGCCGGAGCTGGATCCCCGGTTCACCGCTATCTCGCTGGTCTCCCAGATGGCCTGGTTCTTCGTGGCCCAGCCGGCGGTCTCCAGGATGCTGGGGTATGAGGGCGTGGTGCCTCCGGCGAGAATCGAGCGTTATGTCGAGCACGCCGTCCGGTTCAGCATGGCGGCGCTGGCCCCGGCCTCCGCCGGCGCAAAACCCAGGAAGCGAGTTCGTGCATGAGTCGCCTCGTCGCCCTCGTCGCCCTCGTCGCCCTGGCCGGCTGCCACCGCACCAGCGAATCACAGAGCTTCCCCGGCACCATCGAGCTGGATGAGAGTGACGCCGCCCCGCTCATCGGCGGGCGGATCGTGGAGCTCCGGGTGGATGAGGGCGACAGCGTGAAAGCCGGAGACACTCTCGCCGTGTTGACCCAGTCGAGCCTCCCTGCCACGGTGGAGGAGCGGCGGGCCCGCCTGGCCATGGCGCGTGCCCGGCTGGCGGATCTGGAGCGGGGTTCACGGCCGCCCGAGCTGCAGCGCGCCGAAGCGGAGCTGGCGGCTGCCGAGGCGGAGGCGGACCGTTCCGCCCGCGACCTGGCCCGGATCGAGCCTCTGGCCGAGAACCACGTCGTCCCCGCGCAGGAGCTGGACCGGGCAACCGCGGCGGCGGCAACCGCTGCCCGCCGGCGGGATGCGGCACGCGCCGCACTGGACCTGGCCAGGGAGGGCAGCCGCGCCGATCAGATCGGCGCCGCCCGGGCAGAGGTGCGGAGTGCCGAGGCGATGCTCAAGGGGGCGAGCGCGGACCTGGGCGAGCTAGCGGTTCTGGCCGCGGTCAACGGCGTGGTGCTCTCCCGTCACGCAGACCCCGGAGAGGTGGTTCCCTCCGGTACCCCGCTCGTGACCATCGGTGAGGTCAGTCGTCGCTGGGTGCGGGTGTACCTGCCGGCCCGGCTTCTTGCCGGGCTTCCCGCGGGATCCGCGGCGACGGTAGTCGTGGCCCGAGCGGAGCGGGGAGACCGCGATCCCGTCGGTCCTGCCGTCCAGGGCCGGCTCGGCGCCGTCAGCAGCAAAGCCGAGTTCACCCCGCGCGCCGCCCTGACGGAGGAGGAGCGCGCGGACCTGCTCTTCGCCAGCAGGGTGGAGCTGGTGAACCCGCCGTCGACCTTCAGACCAGGGCTCCCCGTCACCGTGCGATTCGCTCAGGGAGCCCAGCCATGAGCGCTCCGACCGCTCCCGCCGCCTCCGCACCTCCCGCCATCATCACCGAGGCCCTCCACAAGCGCTTCGGCGACCTGGTTGCGGTTGATTCCCTGACCCTCACCATCCCGAAGGGCGAGATCTTCGGCCTGCTAGGCGCCAATGGATCGGGCAAGACCACGACCATCCGGATGCTCACCGGTCTCATGCCCCCGACCTCCGGCAGCGCGACGGTGGCCGGCGTGGATGTGGTGCACGATCCCGAATCGGTCCGCCACCGGCTGGGGTACATGTCGCAGCGCTACGGGCTGTACGACGACCTCACCGCAGAGGAGAACCTGCGGTTTTACGCCGGGCTGTACGGCCTGGTCGGCCGCGAGGGGAAGGCCCGGGTCGAGGAGCAGATCGCTGCCCTCGACTTCACCGCCCGGCGCCGGCAGCTCGCCGGCACCCTCTCCGGCGGCTGGAAGCAGCGCCTGTCGCTGGCCTGCGCCACCTCGCACCGTCCCGACGTGCTGTTCCTCGACGAGCCGACCGCCGGCGTCGATCCTGCCGCCCGGCGCCACTTCTGGGAGATGATCCGGGAGCTGGCCCATGGTGGAACCACCATTCTGGTCACGACCCACTACATGGATGAAGCCGAGCGCTGCGACCGGCTGGCCATCCTGTGGCGCGGCCGGCTGGAGGCGGTCGGCAGGCCCCACGAGATCACCGCGCAGCTCGGCGCCCCGACGCTGGAGGATGCGTTCATCGCGTTGCAGCTCAGGGACCAGGCGGCGGCATGAACGACCGCATCGCCCGCTGGCCCTTCTGGGCCATGCTCCGCAAGGAATTCATCCAGATGCGCCGGGACCGGTTGACCCTGGGCATGATGATCGGCATCCCGGCGATCCAGCTGGCGCTGTTCGGCTTCGCTATCCGGACCGAGGTGCGGCACCTCCCGACTCTGGTGCTGGACGAGGCGCGGACCCGGGAGAGCCGGGAGCTGGTGGCGTCGCTGGTCAACTCCAGCTATTTCGACGTCGTTGGGGAGGTCAGGGGCCGGGCCGAGATCGAGACCCGCATCGGTCGGGGTGATGCGGCGGCGGCGGTGGTGATTCCGCACGACTTCACCCGTGATCTCAAGCGGGGCCGCGGGGCGGAAGCCCAGGTCATCGTCGATGCGGCTGACCCGCTCTCCTCCCAGTCCGCGCTCCAGGGTGCGTCCCTCGCGGGACTCAACTACCGCCCGACCACCCGGGCTCGGCAGGCGCTGGAGCTCCGGGTGCGGCCGTGGTACAACCCGATGCTGGACAGCTCGACCTATATCGTTCCCGGCATCATCGGCGTTCTGCTGTCCATGACAATGATCATCATCAACGCCATGTCGGTGGTGCGCGAACGGGAGCGAGGTACCCTGGAGCAGCTGATCGTCACCCCGGTAGACCGGACCAGCCTGATGCTGGGGAAGATCGTCCCCTTCCTGCTGGTGGGATACGTGCAGGTTTCGGTCATCCTGCTGCTTGGCCGTCTCCTGTTCCACGTGCCGATCCGAGGCAGCATCCCGCTGCTGTTCCTCATGGCCTTCCCCTTCGTGGTGGCGAGCCTCGGGATCGGGCTGTTCTTCTCCACCCTGGTGCGGACCCAGGCCCAGGCGATGCAGGCCGGGTTCATGTTCATCATGCCCAACATCCTGCTCTCGGGATTCATGTTCCCCCGCGCCGCGATGCCGGAACCGGCCCAGTGGATTGGCCTGGCGCTGCCGCTGACCTACTTCCTGACTGTGCTGCGGGGCATCCTGCTCAAGGGTGTGGGCTTCGAAGCTCTGTGGCCGGAGTTCCTGGCAATGTGGGGCTTCGCGATTCTCATCGTGACGCTGAGTGTGAGGCGGTTCCACAAGACTCTGGAGTAACTGGGAGCGGTGAGCTGTGAGTCAGTACGCCGTCATCCCG
>Ga0326730_1000022_pt1 | contig 46329 bp, 43 predicted proteins | sample MHFSIPfraction_3_FD_207740 | JGI IMG/M metagenome (GOLD analysis project Ga0326730, IMG submission 207740) | Lab enriched peat soil microbial communities from Michigan Hollow, Ithaca, NY, United States - MHF7AN SIP fraction | ecosystem: Environmental > Terrestrial > Soil > Wetlands > Peat...
GCATCCACGAGAATGCCGCGCTGGTGCAGGCCGCGGGCGGCCGGGTGGTGATTCACTCGGATGACCCGGGCGGCATTCAGCGGCTCAACCAGGAGGCCGGCAAGGCGATGCAGGCGGGCAACCGGGCTGGCGTGCCCGTCACGCGCGACCAGGCACTGCGGTGGATCACCGCGAACCCCGCCTGGGTGCTCGGGATCGATTCGATCGTGGGAACGCTCGAGCCCGGCAAGATGGCCGACGTGGTCGTGTGGTCCACCGATCCGTTCTCGGTCTACGCCAGGGCGCTCCAGGTCTACAACGACGGCTGGCTCGTGTACGATCGCAACGACCCCGCCCACCAGCCGCGCACCGACTTCGAGCTCGGCCAGGTGCCGGCGCCGGGAGGTGACCGATGATCACGTTTCTGCTGGCCCAGACGATCGCCATCACCGGCGGCACTGTATATCCCGTCTCCGGCCCCAAGATCGAGCACGCCACCGTGCTGATCCGCGACGGGCGCATCGCGGCCGTGGGCACCAGCGTGGCGATCCCCGCCGACGCCACGCGCATCGACGCGGCCGGCAAATGGGTGACGCCCGGATTCATCGACGGCGGCGGGCAGATGGGCCTCGTGGAGATCGGCGCCGTGGGCGGCACCCGCGAGGGGCGCGTGCAGGGTGACACGATCGCCGCCGCGTTCAACGTGGCCGAAGGCCTGAACCCCGCCTCGCAGCTCATCCCGGTGACCCGGATCGAAGGGATCACGACCGCCCTCGCCAGTCCCGGCGGCCATCTCGTCAGCGGGCAGGCCGTGCTGATCGATCTCGACGGCACCACGATCGAGCAGATGGTCGTGAAGTCACCGGTGGGGATCGTGGCGGATCTGTCCGAGGGCGCGAAGGACGAAGCCGGCGGCTCACGGGCGGCCGTGGCCCAGCGGCTGCGCACCGTGTTCCGGGACGCACTCGAGTACGAGCGACGCCGGGTCGATTTCAGCCGAGCGCAGATCGAGCCGCTCGCGGCCTCCGAGGCCGACCTGGAGGCCCTGCTGCCGGTGTTGCACGGTCAGGTCCCGCTGATCGCGATCGCCAACCGTCGCAGCGACATCGAGACGGCGCTGCGACTGGCACGGGAGTTCAAGCTGCGGTTGATCCTGGCCGGCGCCCAGGAAGCCTGGGAGGTCGCGGGCGAGATCGCCGCCGCCGGAATCCCGGTACTGGTGGAGCCGCTCGACAACATCCCCTCGTACGACGCGCTCGGCGTGCGGTACGAGAACGCCGCGGCGCTGGCGCGCGCCGGCGTGAAGATCGCGCTGCTGGAAACCAACACGCACAACTCCCGCGACCTTCGCCAGCAGGCCGGGAACGCCGTCTCGTACGGACTGCCGTGGGATCAAGCCCTCCGGGCGATCACGCTCGCGCCGGCCGAGGTGTTCGGAGTGGCGGATCGCTATGGCTCGATCGAGGTGGGAAAGGTGGCGAACGTCGTCGTGTGGTCGGGAGATCCGTTCGAGTTCTCGACCGGCGCGGAGCACGTGTACATCCGCGGGCGCGAGATCCCGATGACCAGCCGCCAGACCGAGCTCTTCGAGCGCTACCGGCACCTGCCACCGGCATACTAGGCGGAAGAGGGCGGGAAAGGGCGGACGAGGGAGGAGAGGATCGCGGACCTGCTACTGCCCTCGTTCGCCAGGGGATCGATACAACTGCCAGACCAGAAACGCCGCGCGCCGTCGTTGATCTTCGATCGTGCTCCAGGCGCCTTGGTCCAGGTAGGACAAGTCTCGAGCGAGCCTGAAGGCAACGGAAAGCTCGGCGAGGGACCCGATTGAGATATCCAAGAAGCAACGGAATTCTCGGACCCCTCGTTTCGCAGAGCCTTCGACGAGGTTTGCCACGACCGACGGCTGCATGTCTAGGAGGATAGACGAAGCGAACACTGCCCTCGTCATCTATCGATCGCGGAAGGGCGCACAAGATCGCACGACTGGCAAGAAGAAAGCGGGAGAAGCATCAGCCTCTCCCGCCCTTTTCCGCCTTCTTCCGCCTCGCCCTTACGCGGCCGGGTAGACGCTCACCTTTAGCCGCTTCTTGTCCTTGTGCTCGAACTTCACGTGGCCATCCACCACGCTGAACAGCGAGTCGTTCGACGCCCGCCGGACGTTTTGCCCCGGGTGGAACTTCGTGCCGCGCTGCATCACGATGATGCTGCCCGCTGTCACGAACTCGCCGCCGAAGCGCTTCACGCCCAGATACTTGGGTTGTGAATCGCGGCCGTTGCGGGAGGAGCCAACACCTTTCTTGTGTGCCATCGCGCCCTCAGCCGACCGTCACGTCGGCGATCTTCACTTCGGTGAACGGCTGGCGGTGTCCGGCGTGCCGCCGATATCCCGCCCGTCGGGCAAACCGGTAGATGCGGACCTTCTCGCCCTTGCCGTGCCGCACGACTTCCGCGGTGACCTTGGCTCCGCGCACGGTCGGCTGTCCGGCATGCACCTTCTTGCCGTCACTCGTGAGCAGCACCCGGTCGAACGTGACCTTGGCACCCGGTTCCGCCTCGAGCAGCGGGATCTGAACGGTCTTGCCCGGCTCGGCCCGGAATTGGTGGCCCCCGGCCACGAAAATGGCGTACGTCATAGGGCGGGAACTCTAATCGCGCCTTGAGGTTCGGTCAAGCTAGGCCACGGCGTACAGTTCGGTCACATCCCGGCCCGCGGGCTTGGCCATCATGCGGAACTCGTCCAGCCGCATCATGGGGTCGTCGCGGACCTCCAGCTCGAGCCCGGTTTGCTTCTCCAACTGCCGCAGGAAGTTAGGCTCCTGCTCCACGAGATAGAGCGCTACCTCGGGGTGCAGCCGGACCGCCAGTTGCCGTTCCTTGTGGTCCGCCCCGGCCCGCTTGAGAGAGCGCTCCATGCGCCGTACCACGACTTCGGGGCGGAACACCCGGCCCGTGCCGGAGCAAGTCGGGCAGGCCGCGGTCATCGATTGCAGCAGCGAAGGCCGGACGCGCTGCCGGGTCATCTCCACCAGTCCCAGCTCGCTGACCGCGAATGCCTTGGTGCGCGCCCGGTCGCGGCCCAAGTGCGTGCGCAGTTCCTGCAGCACCTTGTCCCGGTTCCCGCGCGTCTCCATGTCGATGAAATCCACCACGACGATCCCGCCGATATCGCGCAGCCGCAGCTGGCGCGCCACCTCGCGCGCCGCTTCCACGTTGGTGCGCAGGATCGTGCTCTCGGGGTCCTTCTTGCCCGTGTACCGCCCTGTGTTCACGTCGATCGACGTCAGGGCCTCGGTCGGCTGGATGATCACGTACCCGCCGGTCGGCAGGTCCACCCGCTGCTGAAACAGGCCGCGGATTTCGGCTTCGATGTCGTACTTGTCGAACAGCGGAGTCTCGTCGCGGTACAGCCGCACGCGCTCGAGCAGCTCGGGGTCGATCTGCTTCAGGTATTGCTCGATCTCCCCATGCAGCTGGCGCGAGTCCACGAGCAGCGAGTCGACCTTGTCGCTCAACAGGTCCCGGACGATGCTGCGCGTGAGACTCGTCTCGCGCTGCAGGAGCGCGGGGGCACGCACCGAGGTGGACTTCCGTTTGACCTTCTTCCAGAGGCCAAGCAGGTGCTCGATTTCCCGCTTGCACTTGTCTTCGGTGAGATCGTCGGCGACGGTGCGGATGATCCAGCCGCCCTGGTCCTTGGGAACGAGCTTCGAGACCAGCTCGCGCAACCGCACTCGCTGCTCACGGCCCTCGATCTTGCGGGAGACGCCCACGCGCGACGCGAACGGCATGTAGACGAGGAACCGGCCGGGGAGGGAGACCTGCGCCGTGACGCGCGGGCCTTTGGTACTGATCGGCTCCTTGATGACCTGGACGAGTTTGCCTTCGCCGCGCTTCAGCTCGTCGGCGACGTTTGGCACGCGACGGCGCGAACGGCCCCGACCGCCTCCCCCGCCACCGCCCCCCCCACCCGAGCCGTTGCCGTCGGCATCGTCGTCCTCGTCGGGGCGCTCAGCCGGATCCTCCTCGTCCTCGTCTTCCACGAGGTCCGAGGCGTGCAGGAAGGCGCTCTTTTCCGCCCCTATGTCGACGAACGCTGCCTGGATTCCCGGCAGCACCGCCTCGACGCGACCCAGATAGATGTCGCCGACCGAGCGGCGAGTGTCGGGACGATCGACCAGCAACTCAACAAGGCGGTCGTCCTCCAGGATCGCCACGCGGGTCTCCCGCGGGCTTCCGCTGATCAGTATTTCGCGCTTCAAAGCATGCACCCTCGATCCCGCGGGGCCAACAGCCGCGCGGGATTCTCATGATGTTCCAACAATCGCTTGGGCCAATGAGCATCGTCGTTCGACGGGCCGGCGGACCGGATTCCTGACGCGGAGCGCGCGAGGGCGTGCTCCACCGGGACAATTGATCGAGCATCCGGTACATGTGGTAAATGTAAGTCGGCTTGTGACTTAGGTCAATGCGCCCTAACTTACTGAACCCCGACCGCAGCGACGCGGTCCGAGTACCCTCACACTCCGACCCGATCCGGCATGCCGCACCCCCCAGCGACCGTTCCCGAGCCACACGCCGCACCCGCCACGGCGCGGCTGCCCTACCCCGATACCAGGCGCGGGGAGCAGGTCGATGACTATCACGGCACCCGGGTTGCGGACCCGTACCGCTGGCTGGAGGATGTGGATGCGCCCGACACACGTGCCTGGATCGACGCCCAGAACGCCGTCACGTTCGACTTCCTCGCGGGGATTCCGGAGCGCGACGCGATCCGACGCCGGCTCACGGCCCTGTGGGACTACCCACGCTACGGCACCCCGTTCAAGAAGCGTGGACAGTACTTCTTCTTCAAGAACGACGGACTCCAGAACCAGGCGGTGCTGTACCGACAGCCGTCCATCGACGCCGAGCCCGTCGTCGTGCTCGACCCAAACGAGCTGTCGCCCGACGGCACCGTCGCCCTTTCCACGCTTGGCCTGTCGGAGGATGCCCGATACCTGGCCTACGCGACCGCCGCGAGCGGGTCGGACTGGAACGACATCCACATCCGCGACGTGGCCAGCGGTCAGGATCTCCCCGACCTGCTGCGGTGGGTGAAGTTCTCGGGCCTGGCCTGGACGCACGATCACGCGGGATTCTTCTACAGCCGCTACCCTGCCCCCGCTCCGGCGGACGAAAATCCGCTGCTGGCCGTGAACCGGTTTCACCGCCTGTACTATCACCGCCTCGGGACGCTGCAGGACGCCGATCAGCTGGTGTTCGAGCGGCCCGATCAGCCCGACTGGGGTGTGATGGGGCGCGTCACCGAAGACGGCCGCTACCTCGTGCTCTCCCTGTGGCTCGGGACCGACCGGCGCAATCGCGTCTACTACATGGATCTCCGCGATCCCGTGCACCCCGACATCGCGGCGACGCCGGTCAGGCTGTTGGACGATTTCGACGCGAGCTACGGCTTCGTGGCGAACCACGAGACGGCATTCCACTTTCGCACCGATCTCGACGCCCCGCGTGGCCGCCTCGTGACGATCGACGTGCGACACCCCGAGCGCGCCCACTGGCGGGAAATCATCCCGCAGGCGCCCGACGTTCTAGAGAGCGTCACCCTGGTGCACGACCGCTTCGTCACGCTCTACCTCGTGGACGCACACTCACAATTGCGCCTGTTCCAACAGGATGGATCCTCCGCTGGGAGTATTCCGCTCCCCGACCTGGGCACGGCGGGCGAGCTCTCGGTCGAGTCGGCCCAGGATACGGAGCTGTTCTTCGCGTTCACGACCTATCTCGATCCGACCACCATCTACCGCCACGACTTCGACACCGGCCGGACCGAGGTCTTCAAAGCGCCTCCGCTCGCATTCGACCCGTCCCGCTTCGTCACCGAGCAGGTCTTCTACGCGGGCAAGGACGGCACCCGGATTCCGATGTACCTCACGCACCGCCGGGACCTCGTGCGAGACGGTACGACTCCCGTTTATCTGTACGGCTACGGCGGCTTCGACATCTCCCTCACACCGGCGTTCTCGCCCAGTGTGCTGGTGTGGCTCGAGATGGGCGGCGTCTTCGCCGTCGCGAACCTGCGGGGCGGCGGGGAATACGGAGAGGCCTGGCACGAAGCCGGGATGCACGAGAAGAAACAGACGGTGTTCGACGACTTCCTGGCGGCGGCGGAGTGGCTCATCGCCGAGCGCTACACCGCGCCGCCCAGGCTGGCGATCGGCGGCGGCTCGAACGGCGGCCTCCTGGTCGGGGCGGCCATGACCCAGCGTCCCGATCTGTTCGGGGCGGCGGTGCCGGCCGTCGGCGTCTTCGACATGCTGCGGTTTCACCGGTTCACCATCGGGTGGGCATGGGTCGCCGAGTACGGATCCGCCGACGACGCCGGGCAATTCCCCTCCCTGTACGCCTATTCGCCCCTGCACCGCGTGCGGCCTGGAACGGCATATCCGGCGACCTTCGTGACCACGGCCGACCATGACGACCGCGTGGTGCCGGGCCACTCGTTCAAGTTCACGGCCGCGCTCCAGACCGCGCAGGGAGGGCCTGCGCCCGTGCTGATCCGGATCGAGACGAAAGCCGGGCATGGGGCCGGCAAGCCGACCACCAAGCTGATCGACGAGGCGACGGACCGCTGGGCGTTTCTCGTCCGCGTGCTCGACCTGCATCCCGTCTTCCCCTAAGCCACCCGCCGGAGACGCCATGCCCAAAGTGCTCTGGTCGCTGTGCCAGCAGCCGGTCGAAGCCCGGACGCGCAGAAGCTCGAGCTGCCGCTGTTCGACCTGATCAAGAAGGACCGGCCCGAATGGCCGGGGATCCGCGGGATCTGCACGTCCTGCCACGATCAGTATCGCGCCAAGAAGCTGCTGTCCTACCTGGAAGCGGAATACGACAAGATTTCGGAGATGGAGAAGGCCGTCGTCACGAAGATCGCCCGGCGAGGGCGGGTCACGCGCCTGGGCGACTAAGGAATACGAAGCGAGCATGACCCTGGGCGATCGGGTGGCGGACCACGTCACCCATTTCGGCGGCAGCGGTACGTGCCCCGGGAGGTGTAAGGGGAATCAGTCGATCAGGCTTCCGAGCAGCTGCCGCGCGATCACGATGCGCTGGATCTCGCTCGTGCCTTCGCCGATCTCGCAGATCTTCGCGTCGCGCATCATGCGCTCCACCGGGTAGTCGGTGGTGTAGCCGTAGCCCCCGTGCAGCTGGACCGCCTTGGTGGTCGCCCGCATGGCGAGCTCGGAGGCGTACAGCTTGGCCATGGCCGCCTCCTGCTTGTAGGGGTGGCCCTGCTGCTTCAACCAGGCCGCATGGAACACGAGGTGCTTGGCCGCTTCGACCTCGGTGGCCATGTCGGCCAGGGCGAAATGCACCCCCTGGAACGCGGCGATGGGGCGGCCGAACTGCCGCCGCTCGCTCGTATACGCAAGGCACTCCTCGAGCGCCCCCTCCGCGATCCCCAGCGCCAGCGCCCCGATCCCGATGCGGCCGCCGTCCAGCGTGTGCAGCATCTGCCGGAAGCCGTTGCCTCGCGGTCCCAGCATGTTCTCCTTGGGAACCACCGCGTCCACGAATACGAGCTCCCGCGTATCCGAGGCACGCCAGCCCAGTTTGTCTTCCTTCTTCGCCGCGCGGACGCCCGGCGTCTTCGGAAGGTCCGGCGCGTGCCCGAGTCCCACACGGGCGGCCTCGTCCAGGTCGGTCGTGTCCTTCGTGACGATGAACGAGGTGATCCCGTGGGTCTTCTTGGCCTCGGGGTCGGTGCGGGCCGTGACCACGAAGATCTCGCCCACGCCGGCGTGAGTGATGAAAATCTTGGAGCCGTTCAGGACGAAGTGGTCGCCGCGGTCCAGCGCCACGGTCTTCGTCCCGCCTGCATCCGAGCCCGCTCCCGGCTCGGTGAGCCCGAATCCGCCCAGCACCTTCCCCTGGGCCAGGAGCGGCACGAAGCGATGCTTCTGCTCATCGGTACCGAAGTCCATGATCGGGGACGTGCCCAGCGTGGTATGCGCGCTGACGGTGATCGCGTGGCTCGCGTCCACCTTGGCGAGCTCGTGGATCACGATCATGTACGAGAGGTAGTCCATGCCGGCCCCGCCCAGCTCTTCGGGCCAGGGGATGCCGAACAACCCCAGCTCCGCCATTTGCCGCACGTTGTCCCAGGGGAACTTCGATTCCAGGTCGTAGGCCCGGGCGGAGGGTTTCACCACGCTGCGGGCGAAATCGCGCACCAGGTCGCGGACCTGCAGGTGATGATCGGAGAAGTAGAGGGAGTCGTGCATGGGGGAAAATATAGCGGGTCACGCCACCGCCTTGCCGTTCTCCACATCATCCGCACACGTCGCAACCCCCGCACCTGCCTAACCGCTCCCCGAAATGCTCCAGCAGCATCCGCCGCCGGCAGCGGCGGCGTTCGACATAGGTGCGCATCTCTGGTGTGATCTCGCCGTAGCGGAAGTCATCGGGTCGCCAGAGAATGCGGCAGGTGGACGGGCGGCCGTCCCGCCCCGCCCGACCCGCCTCCTGGTAGTAGGCCTCCAGCGTGTGCGGCGGACCCCAGTGCAGCACCAGCCGCACGTCGGGCTTGTCGATCCCCATTCCGAACGCACTGGTGGCCACGATGACCGGGGCCCGGTCGTGCAGAAAGGCGCCGAGCACCGGCTTGCGCACGTCGGCATCGAGCCCGGCGTGGTAGGGCGCGGCCCTGAGTCCCCGAAATCGCAGGGCCCGCGTGATGAGCTCGGTCAGCCGTCGCGTGGGGGCATAGATGATCACCTGAGCGGCCGTCTGGCCGACCATGGCGACGATCCGCGCGAACCGATCGCGATCGTCCTTCACCCGGCACACTTCGAAGCGGAGATTCGGGCGATCGAAAGAGGTCGTCACGACCTCCGCCTTCGGGATGCGGAGCACCGCGAGGATCTCCCGGCGGGCGGCCGGAGTGGCGCTGCCGGTGAGCGCCAGGGTCTGGGGCTCCCGCAAGTGATAGCGCAGCTCGCCCAGCCGCTGATAGACCGGCCGAAAGCTGTTGCCCCACTCGACGATGCAGTGCGCTTCATCCACGGCGAGCAACGGCACGCGCGTGCCGGCGTCCCGGATCAGACGGGCGAGCGACGCCAGGCGTTCGGGAGCACAGTACAGCAAACGGGCCCGGCCGCCCAGGGCGAGATCGAGAATCGTGCGCTGGTCCGGGGCAGAGAGCGTGCTGTTCAGGAATGCGGCGGGAATGCCCCGGCGGCGCAACGCCGCGACCTGATCCTGCATCAGCGAGATGAGCGGCGAGACGACGATGGTCAGCCCGTCCGCCAACAGGGCCGGGACCTGATAGCAGAGCGACTTCCCCGCACCGGTGGGCAGCACCGCGAGCACGTGCCGTCCCGCCAGCAACGGAGCCAGCACCCGCAGCTGCCCGCCGCGAAACGCCGGGTAGCCGAATCGCTCGGTGAGGACCGTCCGGGCCTGGAACAGATCGTGCGAGAGCCGGCTCGTCATCCCCGCAAAGAAAACGACCCCGCCCGGGAAGGTGGGGTCCGATTCACGCGGGCGGGTACGGATTATTCCGGCTCGACGAACTCCCGGCGCACCAGCACCAGAATCGCGGCCTGCGGGACGACGAGGTAGCTCTTCCCCTCGAACGTGATCTCGACGGCTGCCTTCCGGAAGAACAGCGCGTAGTCTCCCATCTCGGCCTGCATCGGGAGGTACTTCACGTCGGGTCCGCGGATCTTCCACGGCTCGTCGTCCATGCTGGTGGGCTCGGTCATCGGCGTGCCGGGCCCCGTGGCGACGATCCGGCCGCCCTGCACCTGGCGGGAGTCGAGCGCCGTCTGCGGCAGATACAGGCCGACATTGGTGCGCTCTTCACCCTCTTCGGGGGTGATCAGGACGCGATCTCCCACGACGATGAGTCGCTTCGGCTTGTCGTCCGGCTTCAAGGGCTCGTCAGCAGAATCGGTCAAACGCCGCCACCAGGTCCGCCGCGATGTCGGCCGCGGCCCGACCCTCGATGTTCCGTCGCTCCAGCATGAACACGAGCTTCCCGTCCTTCAACAGCCCCATTTGTGGGGAGGAGGGCGCGACACCGGTGAAGTAGCTGCGCGCCCGCGCCGTGGCGTCGGCGTCCTGCCCGGCGAACACCGTCAGCAGACGGGTGGGGCGCTTCGGGTGCTGCAGCGCGAGTGCCGCGGCGGGGCGGGCGTTGCGCGCCGCGCACCCGCACACCGAATTGACGACCACCAGTGTCGGCGCCGTCTCGGCGCTCAGGGCCCCGTCGACCTCGTCCGCCGTGCGCATTTCCTGGAACCCGATCCGCGTCAATTCCTCCCGCATCGGCTGCACCATCCGGGGGTCGTACATGAACGTGTTCAGTCCGGCCATACCAATCCTCGCGTTGAAGCCACCGAACAATAATCAATTGTGCAGCCCCGGAAGGTCTGTCCAGCTAGGCCGCATCCGATCGCCGGCCGGCAAAGCGCAGCAGAAATGCGACCCCGAGGAGCCCCACCCCGACCCAGACCAGCCAGCGCCGCTCGAACGCCATGCCGGCCAAGCCGGCGATGGTCCCCACGGCGGCCGTCCCCACCTTGAGCTGGAGCGCCCTGGCGGGTGGGATCATTTTTTCAGGAAAGACGCGATCGCGGTGCGGAAATCCGGCGTCGTGCGACTCACGGCGTTCACATCCGCCGACAGGCGCACACCCTCCTCGAACCCTGCGCCGTCGAGCCGGTAGAACTGCTGCTTCGTGAGCGCCAGCGCGCTCGCGCTCAGGCCCGCAAGGCTGCGCAGCAGCTGCCCGACCTGCTCGTCGAAGGTCGCATCCGGCCACACGCGCGACACCAGTCCGACCCGCTCGGCGTCGCGGGCGGCCAGCACGCGGCCCGTCGCCGCGAGGTCGAACGCGATCTTCTCGCCCACCGCGCGCCGCAACATGTTCATCACGAGGGCAGGCACGAAGCCGCGCTGCACTTCCGGGTAGCCGAACTGCGCCGATTCCGCTGCGACGACGAGATCACTCGCCGTCGCCAACCCGCACCCACCAGCGAGCGCGCGCCCGCCGACCACCGCTACGACCGGCTTCGGCAGCGCACGCATCTGCACGAACAGACCCCCGAACCGCAGTGCGGCGGCTCGATTCTCCTCCACCGAGTGCTCCGCCGAATCCAGCAGCTCCTGGAGATCCATCCCGGCGCAGAAGTCCTTCCCCGCCCCGCGCAACGCGACGACGCGAACCGCCGCATCGAGATCAGCCCGCTCGAGCAACGCGTACAGGGCGTCGATCATGGGCGCGTCGATCGCATTCTTCTTCTCGGGGCGATTGAGCGTGCCTGTGAGGATTCCGTCCTCGAGCGTGACGAGCACGCGGTCGCTCATGCCCGCACCTCGATCACCATGCGGAGCAGCGCCGTGGAGAACACCTTCCCCTGCGCATCAGTCTTGAGCGAGATGGTGCCGCCGCCGTCCAGCGCCCCGTGAAGCAGGAAGTTCAACGCATGGAGGTTGGGCAGCTCGAACCGCTCGACCGGACCCCGGATCACGCCCTTGAAATGCCGTGCCACGCGAGCCGCGGTCACGTAGCGCACCAGCAGCGCGTAATCGGCGGGCCGCTTCGCGATCAAGCCGACGTTGGCGGTGTCCCCTTTGTCCCCGGAGCGGGCGTGGGCGATGTCCACCAGGCGGATCCGGCGCACCCGGGGCCGGCTACTCACACTGTGACGACGTCGACGCATGCCTGGACCTGGGTCTTGTCGATCAGCGCCGGCCAATACGCCACGATCTCCTCGGGCTTCGGCCGGCCACCCGCAAATCCCGTCACGCTGGGCGGTCCGTTCAGGATCAGCGGAGCGATTTCGCGTGTGAACCGCTCCACCGGCGCCCGCACCGGGGCGCGCACGCCGATGCGCAGCTGCACCTCCGGAACGTCCGACGCCTCGATCTCACGCGCCGCGAGGGGGCCATGGGTCGCGTCCACGCCCACGAACTCGGTGAGGATCGTTTCGAACTTGAGGCCCAGATCGTCGAGGCGCTCCCGCAGGATGCGATCCGCCGCCTTCGCCTTCTTGAGGGCGTCGGGCCAGGCGTACACCAGGGTCCCCACCGCCTTGTAGCCGTAGAAGTACGCTGCCGACACCTTCAGCGAGTCGGTGGCCGGCCGGCCCCGGATCCCGGACATCCGCACGCGGTCTTTCCCCGCCTGGCGCAGCTGAATCGTGGTGAAGTCGGCGATGCCGTCGGGCGTGATGTAGCTGTGCGGGTCGCCCATCTCGTACACCAGCTGCTCGGTCACGCCGGCGACGGTGATCCGCCCGCCGGTGCCCGGATGCTTGGTGATGTCCACCGTCCCGTCCGGATATGCCTCGGCGATGGGGTACCCCACGTTCGCCAGATCGGGAATGTGCTCCCAATCCACGAGGCAATTCCCTCCCGAGCATTGCGCGCCGCATTCGATCGTGTGGCCGGCGACCGTGCCGGCCGCTACGCGGTCCCACGCGTCCGGCGCCCAGCCGAAGGCGTACATCATCGGCCCCAGCGTGAGCCCCGTGTCGGTGACGCGACCCGTGATCACGATATCGGCGCCGCGCCGCAGCGCCTCCACCACGGGGGCGGCGCCGAGGTAGGCGTTGACCGACTGCAGCCGGTCGCGCACGTCGCGCAGCGGACGCCCGGTGTCGAGGTTGCGGAGCTCGTGTCCCGCAGCGAGCAGCGCATCCACCCGGGCGAGCAGGTCGTCCCCGGTCACGACGCCGATCGTGAGCTTGCCGGCGAAGCCGAGCCGCCGCGCGACCTCCGCCACGGCCGTGGCGCAGGCGTGCGGGTTCACGCCCCCCGCATTCGTCGTCACGCGCACCTTTCGCCCCACGAGCTCCGGTAGGAGCCGCTCCATCAAGGGGATGAAGTCCTTGGCGTACCCGAGCGTCGGATCGCGCGACTTCTGCTTCTGCATGATGGACATCGTCACTTCGGCGAGATAGTCCATCATCAGGAAATCCACGGGGCCCCCCGTGAGCTGGCGCCACGGTGCCTCGAGCCAGTCGCCCCAGAACCCCTGCCCGCCCGCGATGCGCACCGACTGCGTCATGGCGCCACCGGCACGAGCGTCACGCCCGCCGCCCCGTCCCCCACGGCCGGCGCGAGTCGCCAGGCGATCAGTGGGGTGAATCCCTCGGGAACGTCCACCGGCGGCAGCGTCACCTCCGGCAGGATGGCGCGGGCTCCCGCCACTACATCCAGCAGGTGCGACGGCCCGATCGGCTGCAACGAATCGGCGAAGAAGCGTACGCGTACCATGGCCCGCCAGGGTGGCGCCGCGTCGGTCCTGGCGAACGCGGGGAACAGCTCGACGACGACCGGTTGCCCGACGAGTCCGCGGGGCAGCTCGAAGGTCTGCAGACCGCGCCCGTAGTTGAGCGCCGCCGAGTGCACCTGCTGGCCCGTCGAATCGAACACCGTCACCGCGAAGTCGGTGAACTGCTCCCATTGGGCCTGTGGCATGGAGACCTGCACGCTCGCCCGCACCGCCCAGGCGGGGACGGTCACGGTCAGGCTCTCGGCTGGTGCACCGCGGCCCGGGACGTCCCAGCGCCGCTCCGCCCCGGCCCACGCCGCCGCCGCCGTGACGCTCACCGAGGCGGCCCCCGGATTCGACGCCTCCAGCTTGCCGTCGTCGCGCGGCGTCAGCGCCACCGACGCAAGCTGCGCTTTCACCGACACGGTGGTCCTGTTGATCCCCGGATTGAATAGGTCGAGCTCATACACGCCGGCGGGCATGTCTTCCGCTGGGACCTCGATCGTCACCGTGGGCGCCTTCCCGTACCCCAGCGCCACCAGACTGTCAGGGTCACCGCTTACCGGGTGGCTGCTCGGATCGTACAGCTGGAGCAGCGCCCCGTCGTCGGGGTCGGCGACCGATGCGGTCACCCGAAGCGTCATACCCGCTACTGGAGACCGGAGGAAGTACCGCTGGACGCGCCCCGGGGCGATCACCCGCCCTGTATCCACCAGCGGCCGCGCGCCGAGATCCTGCGGCACGACGACCGTACTGGTGATCGTGAACAACGCGCCGGCGAGACTGTCGGTCGGAGAGCGGGCGGTCACCGTAGCGACGTAGAGGCCCTGAGCCGTCATGAGGCCGGCGCGATAGCGGACCGGAATCATCGTGGTGCGCGGCAGCGACGTCACCACCGGCGGAACGCTGAGCCACGGGGCGTCACTCGTCAGCAGGAACTGCGCAGCCCGCAACCCATCGGCGTGGCTCACGATGAACGTCTGCAGCGTATCACCTGGTCCGGTGAAGCCGCTGCGGCGCAACGCCGCCGGCGCGCCGTCCTCGGTCCGGACGATGTAGCGCGAGCCCTGGTGGCCGGCGCCGAGCCAGCGATAGGCACTCTCGATCTTCGGCACGCCGTTTCCCTGATCGAGATCGGTCCACCCGGTGAGCGGCACGGCCGTGGCCCGCGTGGCCTGCAGGATGTCGGCGGCGGATACCGGTCGGTGCTCCTGGGCCATCGCCGACATCAGGCAGGCCGTGAACCCGGCGATCTGCGGAGCCGCCATGCTGGTTCCCGACTTGATCTCGTCGCCGGTGTTCCAGCGGGGCACGGTGGAGTACGCCTGCCCGGGCGCCACCACGTCGGGCTTCGCCGTCGCCCCGCCACGCGAACTCCACCACCCCATCCGGTCGGGCGGCGGCGCGCCGGCCTGCGGAGGCCGGGTGAACGCCCCGGGCTCCAGCGCGCCGACCGACAGGGCGAGATCGGCCGATCCCGGGAATTCCACGGTGGAGATGCCGGGACCGTCGTTGCCGGAGCTGATCGCCATGACGACGTTGGGATGGGCGAGCAGGAAGGCGTTGATCAGCGAATCGATCGCCGCCCGCCCCGCCCGCTCGTTGCCGACGTCGAAGCTGAGGTTCAACACCAGCGGGAGGCTGCGCTCGGACGCAAACCGGACGGCGTAATCCATCGCGCGCCGGATGCTCCCGGTCACGGTGACCGCCCCGCGCGCGTCGTTGGCGATCTTGAGGCCCAACAGCTGGGCACCGGGCGCGACGCCATCGAAGCCCGCGACGCCGAACATCCAGTGCCCCGCGGCGATGCCCGCGACGTGGGTGCCGTGACCGTACGTGTCGAAGAACAGATCCAGGTCGGGCACCCCGCCTGAGTCGGCGAAGTTGGCCGCCAGCGTCAACGGTTGCCGGCCGAGCGCGATCGTCTCGCGTCCCTGCCGATAGTCGTGCAGCGGCTGCTCGTCTTCGAACGAGCCGTTCAGGTTCGAATCGAAAAACACCACCCACCCGTCGGTAGCCTTCACGACGACCACGGGGAAGGCGTCGGTATTCGCACCGTTGCCGTTCACGTCGGCGGCCGGCGGCGGACCGAGCGGCAGCTCGCGAAACACGCCGGCATACCAGCTCGTGCCGACGGCGAGCCGTCCCACCCGCGCCGCGCCGCGCACCGTATGCCCGGCGATGACCAGCGTCCCATCCGTGCCGGGCGTCACCGGCCGCAGCGCGATGTGCCCCTCTCCGGAAAAATCGCGCAGGTCGAGCACCTTGGGTGCACCGGTAGTCGTGACGATGAGACCGGCGACGCCGGGATCGATCCCGGAGTCCAGAATCCCGATCAGGATGCCGCGCCCGTCATAGGTCGGGTGGCCGGCGCGGAACGCTTCGATGCCGGTGCTCTTGAGCGGCATCAACCCGGCCTGGAGCGCGAGGTGGGGCGGCACCGTGGGGTCCGCCAGCCGGGGGGGCGCCACCGGCGTCGCATCGGGCGTCGCGACCACCGGCGGCGTGGGGGTCGTCCCCGGGGTCTGCACCGCGGTCGGCGGCTTCCCCGATGGCGCCGGTGGCGACGCCGTGGAATGGCCGCCGCACGCTGCGGCGAGCGCGAGCACGAGTGGAATGCGGCGTGACGTCATGGGGTCGGCGCGAGGACGAACGCCCCGAGGTGCGGGCCGGGGAACTCGGCTGCGACCTCGAGCAGGAACGCGAGCGTGTCGCGGGTGTCCTCGGGCAGCACGATGGCGTCCACGTGACCGCGGGCGCCGGCATGGCGGGCGTCGAGCTGGTGCTCGTAGTCACCCCGCATCGCGTCCACCGCGGCGGCGTTCTCCGGACGAGCGACGTCGTTGCCGAAGACGGCCTGCACCGCGGACTCGCCTTCCATCACGCCCATGCGACCCGTCGGCCACGAGAGAATGAAGTCGGGGTCGAATCCCTGGCCGGCCATGGCATAGTAGCCCGCGCCGGAGGCGTGATTCGCGGTGAGCACGAGTTTAGGGACGGTGGCAGTGGCCATCGCTTCGACGAAGCGCGCCCCGGCCCGGATGATCCCGGATTGCTCGGCCTCGGTTCCGACCATGAACCCCGACACGTCCTGCAGGAAGACCAGCGGCAACCGCTCCCGATCCGCGTTCTCGATGAAATAGGCCACCTTCTCCGCACTTTCGGTGTAGACGATCCCCCCGATACGGGGCGGCTGGCCCTTCTTGCCCTTGATCACACCGCGCGCGTTGGCGATGATCGCGACCGTGCGTCCCGCGATGCGCCCGTGACCGCACAGCATCTCATGGCCCACGTCGGGTTGGAACTCGTCGAACCGCCCGGCGTCCAGCAGACAATCGAGCACGGCGCGGACGTCGTAGCTCATGCGGTGATCGGGCGGCAGCAGGTCGTAGAGGTCGGTCGCCGCCCGCTTGGGGGGCGCAATCTTCTCCGGCGGCGGATGGGGTGTATGCGGGAGCCGGCCGATGTACTCGCGCATCATCTCGAGGCAGAGCGCGTCGGACTTGGCGCGATAGTGCGCGACCGCGCTGACCGCCGTGTGCGTCATCGCGCCGCCGAGCGTCTCCGCGTCCACCGTCTGGCCCGTGGCGCCCTTCACCAGATTGGGGCCGCCCAGTCCCATGAAGGACGTGCCTTCGACCATGAAGATCACGTCGGAGAGCGCCGGCAGGTACGCGCCGCCGGCGATGCACGGACCCATCACCGCGGCGATTTGCGGCACGCGCAGATAGCGGCGCATGATGGAGTTGTAGTAGAAGATGCGGGCGGCCCCGTACTGGCCGGGGAACACGCCGCCTTGATAGGGGAGATTGACCCCCGCCGAATCCACCAGGTAGACGATCGGGATGCGTTGACGCATCGCGATTTCCTGCGCCCGCAGGATCTTCTTGATCGTTTCCGGCCACCACGAGCCGGCTTTCACGGTCGCGTCGTTGGCGACCACGACGACCGGCCTCCCCAGGATGCGGCCGAGCCCGGTGACCACGCCGGCCGCGGGCGCCTGTCCGTCGTATTGATCCGACGCGACGAGCAGACCGATCTCCACCCAGGGGCCACCCCGGTCGAGCAGCCCCGTGACCCGCTCGCGCGCCGTGAGCTTCCCCTGGTCGTGCTGGCGTCGGATCTTCTCCGCCCCACCCCCCTGCTCCAGGCGCTTGGCGAGATCCCGATATTCCGCGGACAGCGTTCGGAGACGGCTCATCGAGGCAGCTGGGCGGCCCATTCCTGGATGTACTTGATCAGGTCACCCGTCGGCGTTCCCGGCCCGAACAACCGCCCCACGCCCTGGCGCTCGAGCTCCGTCATGTCTTCGGGAGGGATGATGCCGCCGCCGGTGAGCAGCACGTCGTCGCGACCCGCCTGGTGCAGCAGCGCGCGCACGCGCGGGAACAGCGTCATGTGCGCCCCGGACAGGATGGACAGCCCGACCACGTCCACGTCTTCCTGGATCGCCGCCTGGGCGATCATCTCGGGGGTCTGGTGCAGACCGGTGTAGATCACCTCCATGCCGGCGTCCCGCAGGGCTGCCGCGACGACCTTGGCCCCGCGGTCGTGCCCGTCCAGGCCGGGCTTGGCCACGAGCACCCGGATCGGGCGCTGCTTGCGCCCCGTGGTGGCGGGCGTCATCCGCGTCGGAACCGCAGCAGTGCCGCGAGCCCATCGACGGCCCGCCGCGCGCGATCGTCGTACAACACGTCCACCTGCGCGCGTTGCGCCAGCGCCTCTTCGACGGCGTCGTCGAGCCGGACATCCTCGTCGCGGCCGTCCACCAGCAGTGTGCGCACCTGACCCCGCTCCAGCGCCTTGCGCGTCGGCTCGATGCCGTTCACCGCCCATCCCGTCCCCAGGCCGTCCTTTACCGCGTCGGCGTGCGCCCGCTCCCAGGCGCGCTCGCGCTCTTCGCGTAACGCCAAAGCCGCTTCGCGGACTTCCGCCGCGGAGAGGTTCTTGGGATTGAGCCGCACCACGCCGAATAACAGATCGTGGAGATAGGTGTGGAGATGCGGCACCAGGGCCGCCGCGTCGACGCCCATCCCCGCGACGACCAATCCGGCGAGCGGCGTTTGGGTGTTGATGCGGAAGATTTCCTCGGCGACGCGGGCGTAGTGTCGGTGCTTCTCCTCGCGGATACGTCCATGATGTCCGTGCTCACCGGCCGAGCCGAGCACGGCGACCCGCATCACCTGCCGCTCACCGTGGAATTTCTCGGTACGCGACGCGGGAGATGTGATCCCCGCCAGCTCTGTGGTGCCGAACGCGCTCACCGTGAAGAACCGGGCGCCCGTGCGGTCGCACGCGGCGACGAGGATGGTGCCGAACTCCTGCTCCAGCGCGACCAGCTCCCGGGCCGCCGGCGTATCGGCCACGACCAGGCGCGAGCGGTGGACCTGCGGCATCGCGATGACCTCGAACAGTCCCAGGGGACCGCACGCGAAGAGCGCGACGCCCCTGGTCTGGGGCAGCCGGCTGGGATCCTCGAGATAGCGGAGCACACGATCCAGATCCGCGGCCACTTCTTCGCGCGCCCCCCGTGCCAGGGGACGCTGGGCCAGGCCCGCGACGGTCTCCTTCACGCGGTTCTTCATCTTGATCAGGTACTTGCCGCGCGTCTTGTCGCGCGGCTCGAGCTTGAGATAACAGGAAACGACGAGGCGTTCGCCCGGCACAATCGCGCCGAGGCGATCCAGCACCTCGTGGACCGTTCCCGGTCCTGGGCCGAGCGGGAGCGCCGCCATCAAAAGAACACCGGTTCCCGATACGCGCCGTACACGCGCTCCAGCGCGTGTCGGATCTCGTAGAGCGTGCAGTACGCGCGGGCGCAGTCCAGCATCGGCCCGATCACATTCCGGTCCGCCTCGGCGGCCTGACGCAGCGCTTCGAGCCGTTGGTCGACCAGGGCCTGATCCCGCCGGGCGCGGAGGGCCGCCACGCGCTGGCGCTGGGAGTCCTCGGCATCGTTGGTGACCCGCAGCACCTCCACCGGATGATCGTCGTCCGACATGAACTCGTTCACGCCCACGATCACGCGTTGCTGCTCCTCCACCTGCCGCTGGAACTCCGCCGCGGAGCGGGCGATCTGCCGCTGGAACCAGCCGCTCTCGATGCCCTGGACCACGCCGCCGATCGACTGGATTTCGGCGAACAACGCTTCCGCCTCCCGCTCCAGCTGATCGGTGAGTGATTCCAGGTAGAAGGAGCCGCCCAGCGGATCGATCACCTCGGGGATGCCCGTCTCGTGTGCGAGAATCTGCTGGGTCCGCAGGGCGACCTGGACGGCCTGCTCCGTCGGCAGGGCGAGCGTCTCGTCGAGCGAATTGGTGTGCAGCGACTGGGTGCCGCCGAGCACGGCGGCGAGCGCCTGATAGGCGACGCGCACGATGTTGTTCATCGGCTGCTGCGCCGTGAGCGTCACGCCGGCGGTCTGGGAGTGGAACCGCAGCATCCAGGACCGCGGGTTCTTGGCGCCGTAGCGCTCCCGCAGATGGCGCGCCCAGATCCGCCGGGCGGCGCGCAGCTTCGCGATCTCCTCGAAGAAGTCGTTGTGGATGTCCCAGAAGAACGACAGGCGGTGGGCGAAGTCGTCCACGTCGAGCCCCCGCGCCACGCCGCGCTCGACGTAGGTGAACCCGTTGGCCAGCGTGAACGCCAGCTCCTGCGCGGCCGTCGCTCCCGCCTCGCGAATGTGGTAGCCGGAGATGGAAATGGTGTTCCACAGCGGCGTGTGCTCGGCGCACCACTCGAACATGTCGACGATGATCTTCAGCGCCGGCTCCGCAGGGTACACCCACGCGTGCTGCGCCATGTATTCCTTGAGGATGTCGTTCTGCACCGTGCCGCGCAGCTTCGCGATCGGCACGCCCTGCCGCTCGGCCGCGGCGACGTAGAAGCAGAACAGAATCGCCGCCGGGCCGTTGATCGTCATCGACGTGGACACCTGATCGAGCGGAATGCCGGCGAACAGCGTTTCCATGTCGGCCAGGCTCGAGATGGCGACCCCACACTTCCCCACCTCTCCCTCGGAGCGAGGGTGATCGGAGTCGTATCCCATCAGCGTGGGGAAGTCGAACGCCACCGACAACCCCGTCTGCCCGCGCTCGAGCAGGAATTTGTAGCGCCGGTTGGTGTCTTCGGCCGTTCCGAACCCCGCGAACTGGCGCATCGTCCACAGCCGGCCCCGGTACATCGTGGGATGGATCCCGCGCGTGAACGGATACGCACCAGGCGCACCCAGCTGCGCCTCCGGGCTCCACCCGTCCAGATCCTGCGCCGCATACACCGGCTTCCGCTCGATGCTCATCGCGTGGCTCCAGTTCTCGCGTGATCCACGATTGCCGCGGCTACCTCGTAGGGGTTCCGCTTTCCCGCCGACATGTCGTCCAGCGCTTCCACGAGCATTGTCTCCGCGGCACTATTGTCCCAAACCCACTGCAGCAACGCCCGATTCACGGCGGCCCGAGTGCGCTCGGCGAGCCGCTCCCGCCGTCGCTGGTGCAGCACGCCGCTCGACTCAAGGTACGCACGGTGACGGTCCAGCGCCTCGACCAGCGGCACGATGCCCTCCCCCCGCGCCGCGACCGTCAGCAGGACGGGCGGCTCCCACGTCGGCGGATTGGCGGATGGGCGGATGGACTCTTCGTTCGACGCGCCATCCATCGATCCGCCCTTCCGCCCATCCGCCGGGGGGCGGGGGGCGTGGTGCGGCGCCACATGCCGAAACGCATTGCCGCGCAGGATTCCCAACGTGACTTCGATCTCTTTCTGCAGCTTTTCGGCGCCGGGGCGGTCGGCTTTGTTGACCACGAAGATATCCGCCACCTCCATCACCCCCGCCTTCAGCGTCTGAATCGCATCCCCCGATTCCGGCACCAGCACCAGCGCGGTCGTCTCGGCGGTGCGCGCCACATCGAGTTCGGTCTGCCCCACGCCGACGGTCTCGATCAAGATGCGATCGAACCCGAAAGCGGCGAGCACGTCGCACACCTCTTCGGTCGTGGTGGCGAGCCCCCCCAGCGAACCGCGCGTCGCCATCGAGCGGATGAAGACGCCAGGATCGAGGCTCACCGCTTCCATGCGGATCCGGTCGCCCAATAACGCGCCGCCGCTGAAGGGGCTCGTCGGATCCACCGCGACGACTGCAACCTTCAGGCCCGCAGCGCGATACTGCTGGATCAGCTGCTGGGTGAGGGTGCTTTTCCCGGCGCCGGGCGGTCCGGTGATACCGATGCGCCGCGCGGTGGTCCGACCGGCGCGCTCGTGTACGTGCGCGAGTACGCGTTGGAACCCGTCCCGCTGATTCTCGACGAGACTGATGGCCCGGGCGAGCGCGGTGGTGTCGCTGCGGTCGAGGCCGTCGAGCACGAAAGATAGGGACGCCGGGGCCTTCATGCCTCGCCACCATCCAGCACGATCGGCCGGACCGGGGCCCGCCGGACGGCGACGCGCTCGACGCGCTGCGCCGAGGCGGCCAGCACGTCGAACTCCAGACCCCCGAGCAGGAATCGCTCACCGGTGCGCGGAATGCGCCCCAGCGCCTGCGTCAGGAGGCCGCCGACGGTCTGGGCCGCCCGGCTGACCGGACCCGTCCCCAGACGCTCGCTCAAGGTCGTCGCCGGAGCCGCACCGTCCAGCTCGACGAGCGCCGGAGGACCGCCGGCCGCGGCCGCCGCGGATTCCGCCGTCGGCGGACCCTCGAGCACTTCGCTCACGAGGTCGCGCAACAGATCCTCGAAGGTCACGAGTCCCGCCGTCCCTCCGAATTCGTCGAGTACCACGGCGAGGTGGCTTTTGCCGCGCTGCATTTCGAGCATCAGGTCGGCCGCGCGCCGCGTTCCCGGCACGGAGAGGACGGGATGGACTCGCAGCGGCGCGTCGGGCGCCAGCGTGAGGAAATCGAACGCGTGCGCCGCGCCCACGATCTCGTCCAGAGAGCCGCGATACACGGGATAGCGGCTGTAGCCCGACTGCACGAACACGTGAGCCGCCTCGGCCGCCACCATCCCCTCGGGCAGCGCGACGATCGCGGTGCGCGGCGTCATCAGCTCCGCCACCGGCCGGTCGGAGAACGCGAGGACGCCCGAGACCACTTCCATTTCGTCCGAGGCCGCGAGCACGCTCGCATCGCCGGTCAGCACCGCGGCGAGCGTGCCGCGCGCCGAGGGGTCACGGTGCGGAATGAAGGGGGCGAGCACCCGCGCCGCCCGCTCCATCCACGGCACAGCCGGGGCCACGATGCGCTCCGGCCAGCGACGCCCCACCGTGCGGGGCAGCAGGTAGGCGGCGGTCACGAACGCGGGGACGATCACCAGAACGCTCACGATGCCGAGAAAGGTGGGTGTGAAGCGCGCGAGCAGCGCCGGGATCGCGGCGGCCGCCAACAGCACGCCCAGCGTCGTGAGCACGTTCGCCGTGGCGAGCACCCGCGCGGGATCGCGCAACGCCTGCGCTGTCGCCGGCGCCCCGCGCAGCTTGTACGACACCCAGCGAGTGAGCTCCGCCTGGCTCACGGCGGCGGCCGAGACGCCGATCGCGGCCGCGGTCCCGGCGAGCCCCAGCCCCAGGATCAAGAGCACGAGTGGCCAGATCATCGCGGCTCGAAATACACGCGCCGTACCCGGCGCCGCTCCACCCGCTCGACCACCACCCGGAAGCCGTCCAGCGTGAGCTCCTCTCCCGCGCGCGGCACGCGGCCCAGCTCCGAGTAGATCAGCCCGCCGACGGTCGAGACTTCCGGATGCGTGAAGGGACGGCCCAGGGCCGCCGACAGATCGTCCAGCCCCACCCCGCCGTCGACCCACACCCGCTCGCCCTCGCGGCGGATCTCGGGGACGGCCTCGGCATCGTGCTCATCGCGGATCTCCCCCACGATCTCCTCGAGCACGTCTTCCCGTGTGATCAGCCCCGCCGTCCCCCCGAACTCGTCCACCACCACCGCGAGATGGGCGGGCCCGCGCTGGAAATCGCGCAGCTGGGAGTCGAGCGTTTTCGTTTCGGGAACGATCGCCGCCGGGCGGATCAGATCCTGCCAGCGGGAGACCTTTCCCGCGGTCGGCAGTCCCATCGCCAGGGGCACGAGGTCCTTGGCGTACAGGACGCCCACCAGATTGTCCGGCGCGCCATCGAACACCGGCAGCCGCGTATGCTCGCTCGAGCGGAACCGCTCGAGCACTTCGTCGAGTGTCGCCGCCTGGTCCACGCCGATCATGTCGAGTCGGGGCGTCATGACTTCGTCCACCGTCGTGTCGGCGAGGGAGAAGACGCCGAGCAGCACATCGCGCTCCGTATCGCCGAGTGCCGGTGCGGCGAGGCCGGTCGCCCCGACCAGGGTGTGCAATCCGCGGTCCACACCCGTGAGCAACCGGAGCAGCGGCGCAAACGGGGGCAGCGTCCGGCGGCCCAGTGGAAACGCGAGCGAGGCGAGCTCGGGCGCGAGGCGGGCAATGCTGCGCGGCAGCGCGTCTCCCAGCACGAAGAGCAGCAGCACGGCGATGCCGACCGCCCCGAGCGCGGCAGCCCAGGGCCGTTCCCACCAGCGCACGGCGTCGGCCGCGGCCACCGCCCCCAGCACGAGGAGGGCGAGACGGGCCACGTGGAATGCGCGATGCAGCGGGACACGGGCACTGGCGGCCGTGGGCGGCGCATCCCCCAGGGTGTGCGATGCTTCGCCGACGGCCGCTTCTTCCCCCAGCGCCAGAAATCCCGCCCACATCGCGGCCAGCACCGCAATAAGCGCCGCTCCCCAGACGAGCGCCATCAGCGGCCTCTTCGGCTCACGAGGCGGCGCACGTAGCGCTCTTGCCGGCGCCACATGGCGGAGCGCATGCGGCCCGCGCCCGCGGGATGGTCGTAGCCCAGCACGTGGAGCGTTCCGTGCACGACGAGGCGAACGAGTTCCTCGTGCAGGCGGTCGAGCGGTCGGGCGGTCAGGCGGTCGCTGGAATGTCCGCCCGTCCGCCCGCGACCGTCCGGAAGTCCTTTAGGGTCCGCCCGACCGCCCATCACGAATGCCCCGGCAGCTGCTGGGCAGATGTACACGTCGCCCAGGACGCGGCCGTCCGGTTGGGGGAGGCTGAAGGCGATCACGTCGGTGAGCCGACGCCGGCCGGTGGCGCGGCGGTTCAACCGTCGCATCGCCGGCGCATCGAGGAGCACCAGCTCGACGCGCGTGTCGCGGGCTCCTTCCCAGCGCAACACCTGCGCAGCCACCCGGGCCAGGCGCTCAGGTGCCGGCGGCCGGACGTGCCGGCTGCCAGGCTTTCGTGATGCCGCCACTGGCTTCCGGGTATTCGATCCGTCCATGATGCATTCCCGTGAGCACGCGCACGAACTCGGCGCGCACCTGGTCGAGCTGCTGCAGGGTGAGCGGCGCCTCGTCCAGCTCGCCGGCCGTGAGGCGCCCTTTCACGATCTGATCGATCGCCGCTTCCAGCTTGGCGGGCGTGAGACCCTCGAGCACGCGCAACGAGGCCTCGACGGAATCGGCGAGCATGGCGATGGCCGTCTCCACCGAGCGGGGGCGTGGCCCGGGATACCGGAAATCCTCGCGCCGCACGCCCGGCTCCCCCTGCTTCTTGGCGCGGTCGTAGAAGTAGGCGATCTCGCTCGTGCCGTGGTGCTCGGGGATGAAGGCCGTCACGATCTCGGGAATTCCCGCCTCGCGGGCGAGGCGCAGTCCCTCGGTGACGTGCAGCCGGATGATCTCGGCCGATTGGGCCGCGGGGAGCCGGTCGTGGGGATTGCCGCCCAGTGATTGGTTCTCGACGAAGTATTGCGGGCTCGCCAGCTTGCCGATGTCGTGGTAGTAGCACCCCACGCGCCCCAGCAGTCCGTTCGCGCCGATCCGGTTGCACGCCGCTTCCACGAGGTTCGCCATGGCCACGCTGTGGGCATAGGTCCCCGGCGCCTCGAGCGACAGCCGCCGGAGCAGCGGGCGCGACGGATCCGAGAGCTCGAGCAGCGTGAGGTCGGTGGTGATGCCGGCGACCCGTTCGGCCATCGGCAACAGCAGGATGGTGAGCGACGCCGAGACGAGCCCGTTCGCCGTCCCGAACAGCGCGCGCGTGCCGATCTCGCGCAGCGGCCAGTCGCTCGCCAGACCGAGGGCGAGCGTTCCGACCAGGTAGCCCAATCCCACCAGCAGCACGGCCAGGTAGAGGTGCGTGCGGCGCCGCAGGGTCTTCACGGAGAGCGCGGCCGTCACCCCGCCCGTGAAGCACAGGAAGAGCACCGGCGAATCCTGGAACACCGGCTGGGTCCCGATGAGCACGGCGAGGATCATGGCGGCGATCATCGAGACACGTCCGTTGAACAACACCGTCAGCATCATCGCCGTGAACGGCAGCAGAATCAGCTCGCCGTGGGCCGGAGCGGTACGGGCCACCGCCGCAGCGGCGATGATGGTGCAGACGAAGAACCCGGACACCGTCCCGACCTGCCGGACCCTGGCGTAGGTCTCGCGACGGTAGAAGAGCATCAGGACCCAGAAGACCGAGAGGATCAACAGGTTGCGCAGCAATGTGCCGATCTTGCCGCCCACCGTGCTGCTGGTCGCCGCCCCGCGGCGCACCAGCTCGGCGTGCAGCGCCGACAGCCGTTCTTCGGTCGGTCCGGTGACGATCTGCCCCGCCGTCACCAGGACGTCGCCCTGGCGCACCGCGTACTTGCTCCGCTCCACCCCCGCAGCGAGCTCGCTCTTGCGCCGCGCCGTCTCGAGGTCGTTGCGCACCAGCGTGGGACGAAACAGGCGGCGCACGAGCTTCAGGAACACCGCGTCTCCCGTCGTCGAGCCCGGGTCCGGGTGTGTCGCCTGGGCACTCTGCAGCACACCGCTGAAGGTGAACACCTGCCCACGCGGCACCGGCGTTTCGGCCGCGCCGCGTCGCACCACGAGCTCGGGCCCGGAGTCGGGCTCCAGGGTCATCGCGGTCCCCGGGGCCAGCGTGCGCTCGAACAGGGCCGTCAGGGCCCGCTCCAGTGCCCGGCGCCGCCCCGCTTTGGTGAGGTAGTCCGCTTCCGCACCCGAGAGCGTGATCCCGGTGCGCTGCGCGGCCAGAATGACCGAGTCGCCTCCCCTGCGGGCGGCGCTGTCGGTGGCCGCGAAGAACGCGCGGGTGCCCGCCTTCACGCTGTCGTAGGCCGCTGCGCGGAACTCGTAGATCGGCCGGGCCGAGGCGGATACCGCGTCCGCTTCGCGACGCAGCTCCTCGTCGCTCTTCGACACGACGAAATCGAAGGGGGCGACGACTTCCCGGTCGGCGCGCACCCCGATCGTGAGCAGGGGCGCGAGATCGGTCACCCCCGACGGGAACGCGACCTGGGCGAGCGCGGCCAGTCCCACGACCCACACCCAGCGTGCGAGGTGATAGCGCGCGACAGCCCCGCGCGTCGGCTTGGCGCCCATCAGCCCTGTGCGTCCTCGGCGTAGGCGCGAATGATGTCCCGCACCAGCCGGTGCCGGACGACGTCGGTGTCCGCCAGATAGCAGAACCCGATACCCTCGATGCCGGGCAGGATCCGCTCGATCTGCAGCAGGCCCGAATCCTCACGGTTCGCGAGATCGATCTGCGTCTTGTCGCCGGTGATCACCGCGCGCGAGTTCACGCCGAGCCGTGTGAGGAACATCTTCATCTGGATGCCGGTCGCGTTCTGGGCCTCGTCCAGAATCACGAACGCATCGGACAGCGTGCGCCCGCGCATGTAGGCGAGCGGGGCGATCTCGATGACCCGCGTCTCCAGCGCCTTCTGCACGCGGTCGCGCGGCATCATGTCTTCCAGCGCGTCGTACAACGGCCGCAGATACGGGTCCACCTTCTCCTGCAGGTCGCCGGGGAGGAAGCCGAGGTTCTCGCCCGCTTCGACGGCCGGCCGGGCCAGGATGATGCGACGCACCCGTTTGCGGGCCAGCGCGTCGACCGCCGCGGCGACGGCGAGATACGTCTTCCCCGTCCCGGCCGGCCCGATCCCCACCACGATGTCGTGTTGCGCGATGAGCTGGAGGTACTCACGCTGCCCGGCCGTCTTCGGCTGGATCACGCGGCGCAACCCGGGCAGGATGATCTTCCCTTCCCCGGCCGCGGGACCACCCTCGGTGAGGGCCCCCGCCTCTCCTTCGAGCACCAGCCGCTCGACGTCGTGGACGTCCAGCATCTCACCCATGCGGGCGAGGTCCACCATCGCCTGGGCGACCGGCGCGGCACGCTCCACCGCGGCCACCGGCCCATGCACCGTCAGGCTGTCGCCACGCAGGGAGAGGCGCACCCCCAGGCGGCGGGTGAGCTCGACGAGATTGCCGTCGTTGACGCCGGCCAACGACAGCAGATCGATCCCTTCCACGGAGAAGCGCCGGACCGCGTCTTCGCTCACGGCACCGTCCGGATGTGGAGGGTCGCGAGATCCTCCGCGCGCGCCGGCGAAGGCGCGCCCTCGAACAACGCGCGCGCCGCCGCGGTCTTGGGAAAGGCGATCACATCCCGCAGGCTGCTCGCCCCCGCCAGCAGCATCGCCGTCCGGTCGAATCCGATGGCGAAGCCGCCGTGCGGCGGCGCTCCGGCCGCCAGCGCGCCCAGCAAGAAGCCGAATCGCGCCTCGGCCTCCTCGGGCGACAGTCCCAGATGCTCGAACACCCGCCGCTGGACCGCCGGATCCGTGATGCGGATGGAGCCTGAGCCGAGCTCATTGCCGTTGTACACGGCATCGTAGTGCTGGGCGCGGCACGCGAACGGTTCGCGGTCGAGCTTCGCCACGTCGTCCGGGTGCGGCGCGGTGAACGGGTGATGCGCGAACACCGGAGCGCCCGTGTCCGGATCCGGCTCGAACAGGGGGAAGTCCACCACCCAGCAGAACGCGTGGTCCAGGCGCGGCGTCGGACCGAGCCGCCGGATGACGTCCTGCCGCACGCGATCGAGGACCGGCGACGTCACACGATCCGGACCGACCGTCATCAGCGCCGCGTCGCCGTCGCCCACGCCCAGACCACTCAGCGTGTCGAGCGTGAATTGCTTGGCCACCGACCCAGACAGCTCCGCGCCCTGCCGCTTCACCCAGGCGAGCCCCGCGCCGCCGAGCTGCTTCGCCGCCGCGGCGAGCTGATCGACGTCTTTCCGCGACAAGACGCCGCCGCCGCGCACGGCGATCCCGCGGACCCGCGCCCCGTCCTTCAGCGCCGATTCGAAGAACGGTACCGACAACGGCCGCACCGCGGCCGTCCAGTCCGCGATCTGCATCTCGTATCGCAGATCGGGCTTGTCCGAGCCGTAGCGCTCCATCGCCTCGCGCCACTGCAGCCGCGGGAACGGCCGCGCGATCGCGTGCCCCGCTTCTTCCCAGAGGGCCACCAGCACCGCCTCGACGAAGCCGATCACGTCCTCCTGGCCGACGAACGATGCTTCGATATCGATCTGCGTGAACTCCGGCTGCCGGTCGTTGCGCGAGTCTTCGTCGCGGAAGCAGCGCGCCAGCTGGAAGTAGCGGTCGAAGCCCGAGACCATGAGCAGCTGCTTGTAGATCTGGGGCGACTGCGGCAGGGCGTAGAATTCGCCGGGATGCACGCGCGACGGGACGAGATAGTCGCGCGCGCCCTCGGGGGTCGGCTTGGTGAGGATCGGCGTCTCGATCTCGAGGAACTCCAGCTCGGACAGCGTCCGTCGCGCGCGCTGCAGCAGGCGATGGCGCAGCATCAGATTGGCCTGCAGCTCGGGCCGACGCAGGTCCAGGTGACGGTACTTGAGCCGCAGCTCCTCGGCCGGGAGCTCCTCCCCCTTGCCGCGAGCGACCGGGATGGCCGGCGTGCCCGCCGGCCCCACTACGCGCAGCGCGGTAGCGTGCACTTCGATCTCCCCCGTCAGGAGGTCGGCATTCTGCATGTTCGCCGGACGAGCGACGACTTCGCCTTCCACCAGCACGACCGATTCCACCCCCACCGCCTGGGCCGCAGCGACCGTATCGGCCGCCGCCCACGCGGGGCCGACCGCCACCTGCACCAGTCCGTCGCGGTCGCGCAGGTCGAGAAACACGATTCCCCCCAGGTCCCGGCGGCGATGCACCCATCCGCCCAGGCGCACCGAGCGCCCCACGTCCGAACGGCGCAGGGCGCCACATCGATGCGTCCGCAAAGTCGTCCCACTCACTCCTACGAACCCTCCGCTTCGAGAATGGCCCGGTAGAATTCCTGCGGCGTCCGCGCCGCCAGCAGTCGGGCCCGCACCCCTTCCTGACGCACCAGCCGCGAGATCCGGCTCAACGCCTTCACGTGCGCCCCGGCCATCGCTTCGGGACCCGCCAGCAGGAAAAACAGCCGCACCGGCTGGCCGTCGATCGTCTCGTACCGCACCGGGTTCGGGCAGGTGCCCGCCACGATGCCCAGCCCCGCCATGGCCGGGGAGCGTCCGTGCGGCACCGCCACCCCGTGCCCGATTCCCGTCGGAAACTGGCGCTCCCGCTCCAGGATCGCCGCCAGCACCTCCTCGCCCGGGCCACCGTCCCCGGGAAGGAGCATCCCCACCAGCTCCCGCAACACCCCCTCCTTGTCGCTTGCCTGGAGCGGGATGCGGATCCGGTCGGGAGTGAGCAGGTCGGTCAGGCGCACGGCGTCCCGTAAGTGGTGTAAACTGTTGAATGTAGTTAAGTTGGGCGAACAGCGCTACGGCACTCCCTGAGCCCCATATCATGCGTTCCTCCGGTCTTTTCCTCCTCATCGCGGCCACCATCCCGGCCCGGAGCCTCCCTGGCCAGGCAGCAGCGGGGACCGAATTGTGGCGGCTCGCGGCAGCCACGGTGCCGCTTCCCGCGGCACTCGCGTCCGGGGCGGCCGCGTCGTTCTGGAATCCGGCCCAGGGGATGGCGGGCCGAGGGCAGATCGGGCTGGACCTCATCCAGACGCCGGCGGCCGTGGGCGCCACCGGCTTGATCGGCGCCATTCGCCTGCCCCTCGCCCGTGTGGGAACAGTGGGCTTCGTGTACGCCCGGATGGGATTGGGAGACCTGGTGCGCACCACCGACAGCCCCGACCCTGACGGCGCGACGATTCCGTTCTACACACAACGCGCCAGCGCCACCTGGTCCCGGGCGTTCGGGACGGCGAGCCTGGGAGCCGCGCTCACCTACCACGACACCCGATTCGACGGAACGCGGATCGACCGGTGGTCGCTCGACCTGGGAGTCACACAATCGCTGCTAGCGAACCGGCTGCGGATCGCAGCCGGGACGAGGGGTTTGCGGCGGTTGGGGAACGATCCCGCACAGGATGTGAACGTCGGGCTCGAGTTTCGCGCCTGGCGTGGGACGCTCTGGGGAACGACCGCCGGAGCCCTGGTGGCGCGCTACGGGCTCGCCTTCGGCCACCCCGGCGGCGCCGATCACCAACTGGGCGCCGGGCTCGAAGTGGGGACGTCGCTTTCATTCGACGCGATCATCGCCCGTGAGGCGAGCTATGGGAACGCCGCCTGGCGCAGCGCCGCGGGCGTCCGCGTGGCGGTGGGCCGCTACCGCTTGTCGTTCGCGCGCGATGGCGGCGTATCGGACCTCGGTTCGACCTTCCGCGTGGGACTCGAGGCGCGCCTCAAGTGACGGACCTGCTGTCGCTCACACCCGCCGACGCCGGCCGCGCGCTGGCGCAGTGGCTCGAGCAGCGTGGCGAGCCGGCCTACCGGCTGCGACAGATCGTGCCGCGCCTGTGGCAGCGCCCGGTGACCGCGTGGAGCGACGCCAGCGATCTCCCGGCGCCGTTACGGGCCGCGTTGCAGGACGCCTTCCGCCTGCCCCGTCTCACCCTGGCGATCCATCAGGTATCGCGTGACGGTACCGAGAAATACCTCTGGCGCCTGATGGACGGTGAAGCGATCGAATCGGTTCTCATTCCGGAGGGAAAGCGTCGCACGCTGTGCATCTCATCGCAGGTGGGCTGCGCCCTGGGATGCGTGTTCTGCGCCACCGGGCGGATGGGGTGGCGCCGGCAGCTCACCCCGGGGGAGATCGCCGGTCAGGTCCGGGAGGTGATGCTGCTCGACCCGCTCACGCGCCCCACCAACGTCGTGTTCATGGGCATGGGGGAGCCGCTGCTCAACTGGGAAGCGGTCGACATCGCCCTCACCATCCTGAACGACCCGCAGGGATGCGGCATCGGCGCGCGGCACATCACGCTGTCGACGGTGGGCATCCTTCCCGCCCTCGCGCTGTTCGCGAAGCGACCGGAGCAATTCCGGCTGGCGGTCTCGTTGCACGCACCGACGGCGGCGGCCCGGCGGGCGCTGATGCCGATCGAAAAGAAGTACGCGCTGCCCGACGTGTTGAAGGCGCTGCGCCAGTTCTCGCGCCGGGTGACGTTGGAGTACGTCCTGATCGGCGGAGCGAACGACTCGCTGGAGGCGGCGGACGCCCTCGCGGCGATCGCGCGGCCGCTCGCAGCGCACGTGAACCTGCTGCCGTTGCATCCCGGCGGGGCGCCCGACCTCACCCCCAGCCCACGGGCGCAGATGCTGGCGTTCGAGCGCCGGCTGCGCAAGCACGGGATCGAAGCCGTGCTGCGGCGCAGCCGCGGGCTCGATATCAGCGCGGCGTGTGGGCAGTTACGGGTGGAGCTCGACGGGCGCCCGCGCGGCGAAGTCAGCGCCCAGGAGCACGCTCACGTCGACTAGCCTGGTCGAGTCGAGCTGCACCGCCACCGATCCCACCTTGAGCGCGCGCCGCACCCGCTCCCCCGCCTCCCGGTTTCCCCGGCGCACGAGAATGCGCGTGGAATCAGATCCTCGATCGCCCGCGGACGCGGCGTTGCCGTAGTTCACGACGTCGATTCCCTCCCGGCGCAGCACGCGCGTCCCGATGCGGGCCAGGCCGCTCCTTGCCGTCGTGTTCAGGACTTCCACGACGATGCGTGGGTTGTCTTCGCCCGGCACATCGAAGGCGGGCCGTTCGTCCCCGTGACGGCAGGCGGCGAGGGCGGCGAGGGCGGCGAGGGCCGTGAGCCCGACGATCAGGAGGAGACGAGCGCGTTCCAGAAGGCCACCGTTTCCGGTTTCAGGCACCAATTGGACCGGATGATCCATTCGATCCGGCGACGGGCCACGTCGCGCAGCACGCTCTCCCGCTCCCCCGGCATGCGGCCGCGCAGGGCGGTCCTGGCCGTCGTGTCGAAGCTGCGCCCCGGTTCGAGGTAATCGGCGAGGTAGAGCATCCGGCCCACCGCGTCCCATCCGGCGTAGCCCAGGGAGTGGTAGCGCACGGCATCGAGCACGCCCTGATCGCGCTCTCCGTCGCGCACCAGCCGGTCCGCGCAGAGCGGTCCGTGATCGAGCTCGGTCGCGGTCGGGGCGTCGCGCAGCGCGTCGTGCAGCCACGCCGCGCGCTGCCACCGCTCCCCTTCGGTGGGGGGCACGTCGAGCGCCGCCGCCCACTCGGCCAGGAGCCGGGCCACACGCTCGATGTGGGCCCGGCGCTCGGCGGTCACGACGGCCCAGGAGGGCAGCATGGTCAGGCGCGCACGGTGGGATCGGCGCCGACGCCTTCACCCAACACCACGTTGTCGATGAGCCGGGTCGTCCCGACCCGCGCCGCCACCAGCGCGACCGTCGTCTGCGTCACCCGGTTGACGCGCTCCAGCACGCCGTCGACGAGCGCGAAATATTCGCGATGGACGTCGGGGGCGCCGAGCGCCTCGAGTCCCTTGCGTTGCAGCGTCGCCGGGTCCGCCTCCCCCACGCGCCAGGCGCGCTCCACCTCGCGCAACGATCGGAACAGGACGAGGGCCGATCGGCGTTGATCCGCGGTCAGGTAGGCGTTGCGGGACGAGAGCGCGAGGCCTTCGAGCTCGCGCACCGTCGGTGCCACCTCGATGTCGAGCGGGAAGGCGAGATCGCGCACCATCTGCCGCACCAGCATCGCCTGTTGATAGTCCTTGCGACCGAACACGGCCACATCCGGCTCCACCTGGTGAAACAGTTTGGCCACCACGGTCAGGACACCCGCGAAGTGCCCCGGGCGCGCCGCGCCCTCCAGCGTCTCGGCCATCGGGCCGGGGGCGATGCGCACCAGCGGCTCGGCCGGATACATCTCCTGCACCGCCGGCATGAAGAAGCAATCCACGCCCCGCGCTTCGGCCGACGCCTGATCGCGGTCGAGATCGCGCGGGTAGCGGGCGAAATCCTCGCCCGGCCCGAACTGCAGCGGATTGACGAAGATGCTCAAGGCGACCACGTCGGCCAGCTCGCGCGCGCGATCGATCAGCCGCAGGTGCCCTTCGTGCAGGAAGCCCATGGTCGGCACGAAGCCGATGCGCCGGCCCCGGGACCGCTCGCCGCGGGACCAGGCGTGAATCTCGGCGACCGTGGTGAGCACGCGCACCGGAGAAAACAAACGGGGGAGGCCGTGCGGCGGTAGGTCCCCGCCCTACAGCAACAGCGCGTGCGCACCTGCCGCGCGTGCGCTAGCGTTCGATCTCAATGAACGCGAAGCGCTGGGCGATCCTGCTGGCCGGGTTCGGGACGGTTGCCTCACTCGTCGCGCAGGGACCTCCTCGCCTGGATGACCTGAGCGGCCAGCGGCGGCCTCGCCTCGCCGCGCAGGCCGACACCAACGACTGGGAAGCGTACTTCGACTACGCCGTCGAGCACCTGCGCACCCAACCCGGGCGTGCGCGCCTCGGGTTCTTTTGGGCCGAGCGTCTGAATCCCATCCGAGCCGAGCCGCTGTACGGTCGTTGGGTGGCCTACTGGATGGGCCGGTCGGGGTGGTGGGAAGAGTATGTGCGCGAGTCAAAGTCCGTCGTGAATGCGCCGCAGGTGCTGCAGGTGGACTCGCTCTACACCCGCGCGCTGCTGCGCAATCCCTTCGTCGCGCAGACCCTGGGCATTCTCCTCTACGACCAGCTGCCCGGTCTATGGGATACCGACGACCTCACGCGCGCATTGCTGGAATACTCCGCCGGGAAGATGCAGGAGGCGGCTCACGATTTCGCGATGGTCATCCGTCGCGACCCGCACCGGTACTACACGCTCCACTACGACCGTGCGCTCGCCTTCACCGCACTGCAGTGGTGGGACAGCGCCGCAGTTGAATTGGACCAGATGCTGAACGAGATGCGGGCTCGCGACACGACGCGCATCATCCACACGTATCAGTCCCGAGAGCTGTTGTTGTATGGCCTGGGTCTGTTACGGCTCGTCCAAGGGGATCACCCGGCCGGCCGGGCCGCGTTCGAAGGAGCGCTGGTGGAAGACCTGTCGTTTTACCCGGCGCATGTGATGCTCGGCCAGGAGGCGCTCCAGAACCATCACACCGCACAGGGGCTGCAAGAATACGCGCTGGCACTCGAGCTGAGTCATGGAGACCTCTGGGCACGGCTCCAGTATGGCCAGGCCCTGATCCAGGCCGGGAAACCCCAGGAAGCCGTGGCCCAGTTGGACACCGTGGTCCAGACGGAACCGCTCTTCGCTGACCCGTATCTCGATCTGGGAACCGCGCGTGCGGCCGCCGGCCAGCCGGAGGCGGCGACGACGGCGTTCGAAACGTTCCTCCGACTGGCGCCCCGGAGTTCGACGGGGAACATCGCCTACGCGCGGGGGCGACTCGCCGCGCTGGCCAACCAACCGCACTAGCGCTCGAACGCGTGGGCGGCGTCCGGATACCGGCCCTCCCGCACCTCCCTGCTGAACGCCGCTACGGCCTCCCGCACGGCATCCGCCAGCGACGCGTACTGCTTCACGAACTTCGCGCTGAAGCGGTCGTTCAGCCCCAGCATGTCGTGCAGCACCAGGACCTGCCCGTCACACGACGGCCCCGCGCCGATGCCGATCGTGGGAATCGTGAGCGACGCGGTGATCTCCCCGGCGAGCGGCGCGGGCACGAGCTCGAGCACGACCGCGAATGCGCCAGCCTCTTCGAGTGCCTTCGCGTCGTTCTTGAGGCGCTGGGCGGTCACGTCGTCTCGGCCCTGCACCCGATAGCCGCCGAGGGCGTGCACCGATTGCGGCGTGAGCCCGATGTGCCCCATCACCGGGATCCCGACATCCACCAGCGCGCGGACCGTCGGCGCGATCGGCACCCCGCCCTCGAGCTTCACGGCGTGGCATCCCGTTTCGGCCATGGCCCGGCCGGCGTTGCGGATCGCGTCTTCCCTGCTGACCTGATAGGTGAGAAACGGCAGGTCGCACACGACCATCGCGCGCTGGGCGCCGCGCCGCACCATACGCGTGTGATAGATCATCTGGTCGAGCGTCGCCGAGAGCGTCGATTCCGCGCCGGCCAGCACCTGGTTGACCGAGTCGCCCACGAGCAGCGCGTCCACACCGGCACCGTCCAGCAGCCGGGCGAACAGCGCGTCGTAACAGGTGAGCATGACGATCGGATGGTGCTGCGCCTTCATGCGCAGCAGGTCGTGGGTCGTCACGGGCCGTCCAGGGTCAGGCATGGGCGCTCGGCGCGAGGGCGTCGAGCTCGGCCAGCTCGCGACGCCAGAAGTCCCGATGGGGAAGCTCGGGATGCGGGATGGTGAGCTCCGGAGTCGCGATCGTGCGGTCGCCGAACCGCACGATGTCCAGATCGAGCGTCCGGGGACCCCACCGCTCGCTCCGCTCCCGGCCGCGGTTCGTCTCGATCGCCCGGCAGTGCTCCAGCAGCTCCTGCGGCTCGAGGGCCGTCACGAGCAGCACCATCTGGTTGAGATAGGGCCCCTGCGCCACCGGTCCGATCGGGGCCGTCTCCTCGATTTGCGACGCGGCGACGAGATGGGTGTGGGGCAGCGTGGAGAGCCGCATGCGCCCGTAGGCCAGATGGGCGTCCCGGCCGCCCATGTTCGAGCCCAGCGCCACGTATACTCGCTCGAGCTGCCGCATGGAGGAGAATGCTAGTGGGCTAGTCGAGGCTCGCAAAGCCGCGCGTGAGATCGCGCAGCCGGGACGCCACTTCTTCCAGCTCGCGCGTCGCGGTCTCGAGATTGCCGAGGCCCATCGCCGCCTCTCCCGCGCGCGCCGACACGCCCTCGGCTTCCGCCCGGTTCTGCAGCGAGATCGCCGCCACGGCGCTGATGCGCTGGCGCAGCCGGCCGAACGCGTCGTCCTGCTCTCCGGCGGCCGCGGCGATCCGCTGGGCGTGCCCCGTGGCGTCCGCCGTCGCCCGCACGATCGCTTCGAGCGCCTCCAAGGCATCCGACGACAGCTCTTCCACGCCCGCGACGTTCACCTGCCCACGCCGCATCTGCTCGACCACTTCCCCGACCTGCCGGTGGATGTCGGCGACCAGCTCTCCCGCCTCGGTCGCGGCCTCGGCGCTCTGCTCGGCCAGCCGCCGCACCTCTTCCGCGACGACGGCGAACCCCTTGCCGTGCCGGCCCGCGCGCGCCGCCTCGATCGCGGCGTTCAGGGCCAGCAGGTTCGTCATATCCGAGAACTCGCGGATCGAGGCGATGAATCCCGTGATGCGGCGGCTCATCGCGCCCAGCTGCTGCACCTTGCCCGAGCTCTCCCCGACGAACGATTTCAGGGCCACGAGCCGGGTCAACGCATCCTTCACCCGCTCCCGGTTGCGGCTGGCCGCGTCGCTCGCGGCCGTCGACGCCTGCGCCGCTTCGGCGCCGTCTTCCACCACGCGGCGCGACACCAGTGCGAGCGCGTCGGTCGCCTCGAGGCCTCCCGTCACCTCGGCCTCCTCCGTGGTGGCGGCGCTCCGGATGGCGGCCGTGGACGAGGCCACGGCGCGGGAGACATCGCGCAACGACGCCGCCGCCTGGCCGATCGTGCCGAGCTGCCGGGTCATGCGATCGAGCGTCTCCACGATCGGGCGCCGCAGATCGTTGATGTGAATCGCCGTGGCCAGCTGGTTGGCAAACGTCGCGATCGTGACGATGTCCTTGCGTCGGTACGCGCGGCGCTTGTGATGCTCGAGCTCGAGCGTGCCGATCACCGCATCGCCGAACCGGAGCGGCACCAGGACCAGACTCTGCACGTGCTCGGGAACGTCGGCCACCCGTTTGTCCCGGATCACGTCGTTGATCACCAGCGTTTCGCCGTTGGCGACGACCTGGCCCCGGAGTGCGGCGACGTCCGCCGTCGGCTCGCCGCGGTCCGGCCGGCCGATGGCGCTCCGATAGGCGAGCTTCAGCCCGTCCTCGGTGCGCCGGTAGATGCGCAGATCGCCCCAGTCCACGAGCCGATGGGCGAGCCGCTCGATGCGCTGAAACGAATCGTGCAGGCTGATGTTGCTCGTAATCACCGATTCGATCGCATGGATCTTGTTCAGCTCTTCGGCGGAGATCGCCTCCTCGAGCATCTGCTTCAACAACTGCCCCAGGGCGCCCAGAGCGGCCGCGACGAACAGCCAGGTGACCGGCGGCCACGCGAGCACCGCGCTGACGATCGTCGTTACGGCGCCCATCGTGCCGAAATACGAGATCACTTCGTATCGGATGATGAGCAGCTGCTCGTTCTGCTCGAGCTTGCCCCGGATCAGGAGGCTCAGATAGAACAGCACCCGGCTGAACACGAAATACGACAGCGCGTAGAAGAACGCCGCCGGGATCGTCGCGACGTGCAGCCCCGGATCCGACACGCCGGAGATCGCCAGGATGGCCGCGTAGATGCCGTAGGACGCGGTCAGCGCGAGCGCCTCGCGGCCGAAGTTGATCACGGCGGCCCACAGCGTCTTGCGCAGCCACACCCAGTCGGCCAGCAGCGTCCCGCCCGCCAGCGCGAGCAGCGTCGCCGGGAGGCCGACGAGCAGGCTCCCCGCCAGGCTCACGACGGCCGTCTGACTCAGGTAGGAGTACTTGGAGAGCCGCACCGTCTGCCCGCGCAGCCCGATGCAGGCGACGAACATCACGAGGATCTCGATCCACTGATGCGTCCAGCGGGAATCCCCGATCAGCACCGCGGCGAGCAGCGCGAGGCCGACGCCGGCGAGTGCCCGCCCGTACAGGAGCACGAACCGCTGGAAGTTCACGCGGCGCCCCTGACGCGCAGCGCGTCGGCCAGCCCGAGGAGCAGGCGCTCCGCCGCCGCGAGGCCGCCCGTCCCCAGCGCCTCCACCAGGGCGCTGCCGACCACGACGCCGTCCGCCCAGCGCGCCGCTTCGGCCGCTTGCGCCGGCGTCCCAATCCCGAATCCCACCGCGACGGGCAGGCGTGTCACCGTCCGCAGGCGACGCATGTGGCGCTCGAGGTCGGGTGGCGCGTCGGGACGGGCGCCGGTGACGCCGAGACGCGAGATGAAATAGACGAAGCCGCCGCCGCCGGCGAGGGCACCGGGGAGTCGCTCGTCGGGCGTGGTCGGCGCCACGAGACGGATGAGATCGAGCGCGCTGGCGGCGACCGCGTCATCGACCGCGGGATCGGCGCCGCCGGGAAGGTCGGTACAGAGCAGCCCGCTCGCGCCGGCCGCCGCCGCGTCGGCGAGGAAGCGATCGACCCCGTAGGCGAGCACGGGGTTGAGATAGGTCATCAAGACCACGGGCACCCGCAGGGCCGCATCCCGGACCAGGTCCAGGACGCCGGCGACCGTCATCCCCTGCTCCAGCGCGGCCTGCGTCGAACGCTGAATGGTGGGGCCGTCCGCCAGCGGATCGCTGAATGGGATCCCGATCTCCACGATGTCCGCCCCGGCGCGCTCGGCCGCGCGCACCGCCTCACGACAGGTCGCGGTCGTGGGAAAGCCGGCGGTGAAGTATGGGATCAACGCCGCCCGCCCCTGGGCGCGTGCCGCGCCGAAGGCCCGGGCGATGGGGGAGAGACGATCAGACAAAGTAGTCGCTGACGTTGATGCCGTACTTGGCCGGGTCGGTGACCTTGATGATGGTGCGCGGGAAGTTCCCCTGCTCGTCGCGCTCGGCCAGGTCGGTCAGGAATCCCGGGCGCTGGATGGCGCCGTCGGCGGACGCGACGACGCGCACGACCGGACGATGCAGGAAGCTCGTATCCGGATTCGCCGCATGCACCAGCGCCACTTCATAGGTGTCGAGGATGACGCAGGTACCCACCGGGTACACGCCGATGAGATTGATGAACGCTTTCACCACCACGGGGTCGTAGCCGCGACGCGGGTTCTCCCACATCTCCTTCAGCACCTGGTCGGGCTGAATCGGCACGGTCTGGTACACCCGCCGGCTCGTGGCCGCGTCGAATCCGTCCGCTACCGCGACGATCTTGGAGAAGATGGACAGGGTCCGGGGCCGGAGCGACTTCGGATAGCCCGTGAGATCCGTCTTCATGTGGTGCTCGAACGCCACGATCATGCCGCGATACGGGATTTCGCCGTAGCCGCGCAGCCCGAACAGCGTGAGGACGCCGAGCCAGGGATGCGCCTGGAGGATGCGCCACTCGTCCTCGGTGAGGCCGCCTTCCTTGTTGAGCACCTCGAGCGGGACGCGCGACTTGCCGACGTCGTGAAACAGCGCCGTCATCCCGAGATCGTACAGCTGCAATTTCGTGAGGCCAAGCTTGCGGCCCAGGGCCACGGAGAAGATGCAGACGTTCACCGAGTGCACGAACGTGTACTCGTCGTAGTCGCGCAGGGTGGTGAGGCCCAGCAGCGAGGATTCGTTGTTGAGCACCTGGTCCACGATGGCCTGGACCGCCCGCTTCACGCGTTTCACGTTGGCCGTCCGGCCCAGGCGCAGACTGTTGATCACTTCACGCGTCACCGCGACGGACCGGGCGTAGGTGCGCTTGGCGGCCTCCTTGGCCCGCTCGGAATCCGCCAGGTTCTCGTCCGTCTCGAACGGCGGCTCGACGGTGACGTGCGACGCCCCCGCTTCCGACAGCTTCGCCGAGATGTCGTAGATCTTGTCGGGACTCGCTTCTTTCGCCGCGTGCGCGAGCAGCAGCGACACGAGGATCTGCAGCTCGCGGCGATCGACCTGGTCCTCGAGCCGGATCGTGCCGACGCCGCAGGTACGCATCACCGACAGGACGTGCGAGAAGGAGGCGTAGTTCTCGAGCGCCAGCCGCAGGCGGGTCTGGTTCACGTAGATGAACTCACCCTGCAGCCGCAGCTCCAGCTCGTGCTCGACGTCGAGCAGGTGGCGGGTCGCCGACGTCAGCTCGTCGAGCGCCTTCTGCACCTGGGCGTTCTCGACGGGATACAGCTTCAGCGATCGCAGGGCCGCGTAGAACACCACGAGGAACTCGCGGCCCGCGTGCCGGAGAAAACTGTCCGTCGAGGCGACGGCCTCGCTGATGGTGGACCGGCGCGGCGCCGTGCCGCCGGCGGCGGGCGGGGAGTCGCTCATCGCGGTATCTCCCGCAGTGCGCGGCTCACCGCGTTGCGCACGAGCGCTTCCTTGTCCTGCCCCGCCCGTTCCAGCACCGCTCGGGCCTCAGGAGTCCGCATCTTCCCCAGGGCCATGGCCGCGCACGCGCGCGTATCGGCATCTTCGCGCCGCCCCAGCAATCCCCGCGGCACGAGGATCTTCTCCAGCACGCCGACGCCAGCCGCCCCCGACAGGGCGCCGAAGGCCTCGAAGAACGCGATCTTCTCGGTGAGATCGGCCTGGCGCAGCTTGCCGCCGGTCACCGCCGCTTCGACCCGCTGGAACGCGCCGCGGTGACCGCGACTGCTGAGAAACCGCACCGCCGCCATCCGGACGTCCCGCTCGGGATCCTCCACCGCCCCCTCGAGCATCCGCAGCGCCGTCGGGCTGGCGATCGAGGTCAACGCGTCCACCACCGCCAGCTTCATTTCACGGTCGCCGGACTCCAGCAGCCGGCCCATCCCGTCCGGGGCGGCGGCGAGTCGCAGCCGTCCGGCCAATCGCACCATTTCCAGCGCAGTCGCCGTATCCGGGCTGGCGAGCGCTTTCAGCACTTCCGCGGGATTCTGGTTCGCGAGCCGCTCCGCCGAGCGTTTGACCAGCGTCTTCACCTGGTCGTTCGCGAGCCGCGCGACCCACCCGGCCAGGGTGATGATCGCTTCCGGCTTGAGCTCCCGGAACAGCTCGCCCAGCTCGTCCTCGGACGGATGCACCGTCGCTTCGTCCAGCGCCTGCAGCAGCTGCGACAGCGCTTCGGGCTGCGAGAGCCGGGCGGGAATCGCGGCGAGAGCGTTGCGGTGCTCGGGGATGATGTCCTTGCCGCGTTGCAGCACTTCCCGCAGCTCGCGCAACACGAAGGCGACCGAATGGAAGTCGCCCGAGCCCAGCAGGTAGGGGATGAAGTTCTCGACGATCGCGATCAGCTCGGCCCGGACGGTGCCGTAGGTCTGCAATTCGAGCAGGTCGAACAGCACCGACAGCACGTTGTGGCGCAGGTCCTGCGCATACTCCCGCTCCACCTCGCCCTGCAGGTAGCCGATCTCCTGATCCTCCAGGAAGTAGAGCGTCGTGTCGAACTCGTCGACCGACACGACCTCCCGCTGTGGCGGCGCCTCCTGCCGGACCTGCTCCACCACGTCGTTGGGCGATGGGGTGTTGGTCGGCTCCTCGACCTCGATGGGCGATCCCGCATCGAGCTGGATCTCCCGGAACGTATAGGCGAGAAACTGGAAGTCTTCCTGCCACAGCAGCGTCAGCAGATCGTCGGCCGCATCCGCCTGGAGCGTACGCGCCTGATGCAGCACCTGCATGAAGCGCACGAGCTCGGTGTCCTCCACCCCCGGCCGCAGCGTGACCGAGCGGACGCCGTCCTTGAACAGAGTCCAGGCGATGCTCTCGTTCTTCTGATCGTGGTGGTAGACCGCATTGCCCTCCCACCGCAGCTCGGTCTCCTGGACGTCGAGCACGAGATCTTCGGTGGCCTGCCACAGTTTGCGGCAGGCGACGCGGACGTTTTCGACCGCGCGCTGGTAGACCGGATTGTTGGGGAGGTACAGCTGGACGGCGCGCAGCGCTTTTCCGATGAGCGACAGCAGCTCCTCGACCTGCGCCGGCGGCAGCGCCAGTTCGGTGCTGGGAGCGTCGCTCACGGACCCCTCTCCGCCAGGTCGGCGACCATGGCGACGTCCTTGTCACCCCGGCCGCTCAGATTGATCAGCGCCAGGTCCCCCGCCTTCCAGCGTCCGCCCGCCTGCCGCACCCACGCGACTGCATGGGCGCTTTCGAGCGCGGGGACGATTCCCTCGAGCCGGGCCAAGGCGCTAAACGCCTCCAGTGCCTGACGATCCGTCACGGTCTGATACAATACCCGACCGCGGTCCTTCAAGAAAGCGTGCTCGGGCCCCACACCCGGATAATCCAGCCCCGCCGAGATGGAATGAGCCGGGCGGACCTGGCCGTCGGCATCCTGCAACAGGTAGCTCCGGCTGCCGTGGAAGACGCCGGGGCGGCCCTGCGAGAGCGATGCGGCGTGCCGGCCGGTCTCGATCCCCTCGCCCGCGGCCTCCACCCCCACCAGCTCGACCGCGGCGTCGTCCAGGAACGCACTGAACATGCCGATCGCATTGGAACCGCCGCCCACACAGGCCACCACGGTGCGCGGCAGCCGTCCGTAGCGCTCCAGGCACTGCGCCCGCGCCTCCCGGCCGATCACCGCCTGAAAATCGCGCACCATCCGCGGGAACGGATCGGGCCCCACGACCGAGCCGATGATGTAGTGGGTGTCGGTCACGTGCGTGACCCAGTCGCGCATCGCTTCGTTGGTGGCGTCCTTCAGGGTCCGGGTTCCCGAGGTCACCGGAACGACCCGGGCGCCCATCAGCTCCATGCGGTACACGTTCAACCGCTGGCGCCGCATGTCCTCTTCGCCCATGTAGACCACGCACTCGAGACCGAACTTCGCGCACACCGTCGCCGTCGCGACGCCGTGCTGGCCCGCCCCCGTTTCGGCGATGATGCGCCGCTTGCCCATGCGACGCGCGAGCAGCGCCTGCCCCAGCGTGTTGTTGATCTTGTGCGCGCCGGTGTGGTTCAGGTCCTCGCGCTTCAACAGCAGCGTGATCCCATCGCCGAGCTCCGCGGCCAGGCGCGGGACTTCGGTGAGCGGCGTGGGCCGGCCCACGTAGTCGCGCTCCAGGCGGTCCAGCTCTTCCCAGAATCGCCGGTCGCCCCGGGCGGTGTCGTACACCGCGGCCAGCTCGTCCAGAGCCGCCATCAATGTTTCCGGGACATAGCGCCCGCCGTACGGCCCGAACGGCCGGAGATCCGTGGTCCCAGCCGTCATGCCGCCCGCCCTCGCGCGCGTCGCGGGACGCCGCACAGCGCCCGGACCGCCGCCTGCGGGTCGGACAGGCGGGCGAGTGACGTCCCCACCAGAATCAGGTCCGCACCCGCATTGGCCAGGCGCTCCACGTCCGCCCGCGTCTCGATGCCGCTTTCGCCGACGGCCACCAGGTTGCGCGGCACGGCCCGCAACACCCGCTCACCGTTCGACAGATCCACGGCGAGGGTGTCCAGGTCCCGGTTGTTCACGCCGACCACCGCTGCTCCCGCGGCGATGGCGGCATCGAGCTCGTGCACCGTGTGCACCTCCACGAGCACCCCCAGCTCGAGCCGGCCGGCCGCGACGATGAGCTCCCGCAGCCGGCCGCTGCTCCCCAGAACGCGCGCGATGAGCAGGGCGGCGGACGCGCCAGCCGCGCGGGCCTCGACCAGCTGCAGCTCGTCGACAATGAAGTCCTTGCACAAGACGGGCAGCGGCACGGCGGCGACCACGCGCTGGAGGTCGTCCATCGAACCCCCGAAATGACCCGGCTCGGTGAGCACCGAGACCGCGACCGCTCCCCCCGCGGCATAGGCACGGGCGTGCGCCACCGGATCGAGGCTCGCCTGGATCGCGCCGGCGGACGGAGAGCGCCGTTTGACTTCGGCGATGACGCCCACGGAGCCATCGGGGGCGAACCCGCCGAAGAACCGAGGCGGCGAGGCGTTCGCCGCCCGTCGCTCGAGCTCACCGCGCTCGCGCTGCAGCCGGCTGACACGCTTCCTCGCGTCCGAGAGGATCTGCTCCAGGTGACCGCTCATCGCGCTTGCATTCGGGCGATATTCGGGTACATTAAACTTCGGTCAATCTTCGGGAGATATGTCATGCCGCTCACCCGCCGTCAACGCGAGATCCTCGACTATCTCACCGAGTACATCGAGCATCGCGGCTACGCTCCCAGTTTCGAGGAGATCGCCGAGCGGTTCCACTTCCAATCGCTCGCCACGGTGCATGAGCATCTCACCAACCTCGAGCGCAAAGGGTACATCCGCCGCACGCCGAACGAGAGCCGGGCGATCGAACTCGTTCCGCCCCGCGGTCAGACAGGGGCCACCGAGCTCCCGCTGCTGGGCCTCGTCGCGGCGGGGCAGCCGATCGAAGCCATCGCGGACGCGACCGACACCATTGCAGTCCCCGATACCCTGCTCCCCCGGCGCGGCCGGAGCTACGTCCTCAAGGTGCGCGGCCGCTCCATGATCGACGAGCAGATCAAGGACGGCGACTACATCGTCGTGCACGAGCGCGCCCAGGCGGAGAACGGCGAAACAGTCGTGGCCCTGGTCGGTGGTGAAAGCGCCACCGTCAAGAAGTACTATCGCGAGCCCGGCGGTTGGATCCGGCTCCAGCCGGCCAACGCCGAGATGTCCCCCATCCGGGTGAACGAACGCGACGTCCTCGTGCAAGGCGTCGTGCTGGGAGTCATCCGCCGCTACTAGGGCTCGCCCGTCGCAGCCGCTCGAGCGCTTCTCGCGCCTCGCCCGATTCGAGCGCCGCGCGCGCCCGCGTGACTCCCTCCGCGTAACTCCGGACGAGTCCCGCCACATACACCGCCGCCCCCGCATTGAGCAGCACCGCGGCGCGTCCATCGGGGTCGGCGTCGTCCTCGAGCAGGCGCTCCAACCGCACCGCGTTGGCCCGCGGCTCCGCGCCTCGCAGCGAGGTCACGTCGCGTGCGGCAAGCCCATAGTCGGCCGGGTCGAGCGTCCAGGCCGTTACCTCACCGTCCCGGATCTCCCACACCTCGGTCTCCCCCACGGGGGAGATCTCATCCATCCCGACACGGCCGTGCACCACCAGCGCGTGCTCGGCGCCGAGTCGGGATAACGCCTGCGCGACCAGCGGTCCGCGCTGTGCGTCGGCCACACCGATCACCTGCCGACGCACGCCGGCCGGATTGGCGAGCGGTCCGAGGAGATTCATGAGCGTGGTGACGCCCAGCTCCTTCCGAACCGGCGCGACGTGGCGCATGGCCGGATGGAAATTGGGAGCGAACAGGAAGGCGACTCCCGCCTCCCGCAACACGCGGATCGCGCCGTCCGCGTCGAGCCCCACCGAGATCCCCAGCGCCTCGAGCACGTCGGCCGATCCGCACTGCGACGTGTAGGAGCGATTGCCGTGCTTGGCCACGGTGGCGCCGGCGCCCGCCGCCACCAGCGCCGCCCCGGTCGAGATGTTGAACGTGGTGACCGCTCCGCCCCCGGTCCCGGCGGTGTCCACGAGATGCGCCGCGTCCACGTCGACCCGCACCATCGCCGCCCGCAGCGCCCGCGCGGCGCCGGCCACCTCATCGGGGGTTTCCCCCTTCACGCGCAGCGCCATGAGCAAGCCGCCGACCTGGGCGGGGGTCGCTTCGCCGCGCATCACGACGCCGAATACCTCGGCGGCGAGGGCTTCGCCCAGCGATTCGCGGGCGGCGAGGGCAATGATGGCCCGCTCAAGGGGACCGGCGGTGCGGTGGGTCATGCGCAGGCGGAGGGTGGCGAAAGGTATCGCGGAAAATCGCCTTTTGTCAAATGGGACAATGGGTTAAGCGGCTTGAAATGCCCATATCCCCTTCCCTATCTTTGCCAGGTGACGAGCCGGTCCTTCCTCGCCGTGGTGCAGTACGACGGGAAGCAGTTCTTGGGATGGCAGCGCCAGGCGGTCGGCCGGACCGTGCAGGCGGAATTCGAGGCGGTGTTGGAACGCCTGGCGGGCGAGCCGACGACGGCGACCGGTGCCGGCCGCACCGACACCGGGGTGCATGCGGTCGGGCAGGGTGTCGGGTTCCGAGTGGCCGAGCGGTGGAGCACCGACGTCGACGGCCTGCGGCGTGGGTTGAATGCGCTGTTGCCGCACGACATCTGGGTCTCGCGGGTGCATGCGATGCGGGAGGGGTTTCACGCTCGCCGGAGCGCCACGGCGCGACGATACCGCTACGAGATCGGAACTGACGACGCCAGCCACTCACCGTTTCGCCGGCCGT
>Ga0326730_1000023_pt1 | contig 46114 bp, 43 predicted proteins | sample MHFSIPfraction_3_FD_207740 | JGI IMG/M metagenome (GOLD analysis project Ga0326730, IMG submission 207740) | Lab enriched peat soil microbial communities from Michigan Hollow, Ithaca, NY, United States - MHF7AN SIP fraction | ecosystem: Environmental > Terrestrial > Soil > Wetlands > Peat...
GGTCGGACGGACGAGGCGAAGCTGCTCGCGCGCGAGCTGCGCGAGCACGAGATCCCCGACCTCGAGCAGCAGACGGGCATGCGGCTCGACGACGCGAAGCTCTCGCTCGCGGACGCCGTGGTGGTCGAGCGCTGCGACCTCGCCCTGGCGCTCGAGATACTCGCGAACGACCTGACTCCGTCGACCAACCGGCAGATCGCCACGCTCGCCGAGTCACTCCGCGCGGAGAAGGTCGACCTCGAGGCCTGGCGGCTGCAGACCGAACCCATCCGCGACCGGCTGCGCTGGTACGTCTCGTCGAGCATCGCGCTCCTGTTCGCGACGCGCGACGGAGAGCTCGCCGACGCACCGGCGCGCGCCGTGCTCACGGGCGCGTCGCGCGCCTGGATCCGAGAGCTCGCGTTCCGGGAGCTCGACCCCGCGGAGAGCCCGCTGTCGCGCTACGCCGTGATCGGCCGATTGCTCGAGGCGACTTCGGATCCCGCGCAGGTGCTCTCGCGCATCGAGGCGGCGCCGCCGCCGGCGGACCCGAACGTCGATCACGCGGTGCGCAGCGACACCCCGGAGCAACTCGAGCGGGACCTGTCGTTCGTGCGTATCTCGCCGGCCTTCTGGGCGAGCGAGCTGGCGTCGCTGTTCGCGAAGGAGAATCGCGAGCTCGACCGCGGACGCGTCGCCGACCTCGGGCTGCGCGCGGCGCAGGCGCGCAGCGAGGCGCGCGCGCTCGGCCTCGACCACCGCAGCTTCGAGCACGAGCTGCGCGAGCTCCGCTTGGTGACTGCGCTGGTCGCGGGCGACGAGCCGAAGCTGCGCCTCGAGCTGCGCGACATCAAGTCCGAGAACGATCGCCGCGTGCGCATGAATGCCGCCAGCTGGATCGCCGGCGTGGCGCGCTTTCAGACCATCCCGAGCTTCGCGCGCGTCGTCGAGATCTGGCGCGAGGAAGTCGACTACAAGCCGATGTGGTTCTGGATCGCGTGGACCGCCGCGCTGAACGGCGCGACCGATCAAGCGCTGCTCGCGGCCCGCACGGCAGCGCGCGAATTCCGCGACGACCGCGCGTTCGTCGAGGAGTATCAGTTCATGCAGCGGCGCTTCAGCGCCCCGCGAGCTGCCGGTAGGCCGACGCCTGAATCAGATACACGAGCATCACCGCCGGAATCAGGCCGACCACGAGACACAGAAACCCGATCAAGGGAATCACGCCGGACAGAACTCCGAGCAACAGGCATGTGAGCTTCTGGTCCGACGTCGCGTTCCACGAGGTCTGCACCGCTTCGACGGGCGGAAGCCCCTGATCGACGACGTAGTACCAGACGAACGCGAGCCGCGGCATGACTCCGAGCCCCCATGCGAGATTCACGAGCGTGCCGAGGAACGTGAGCACCGCGGAGCTCGCCACTTGCCCGAGGATCGTGACTGACTGGCCGGCGAGGTAGAGGAGCACGATCACCAAGCCGAGCGTGATCATCGTGCCCAGCACGCGCGCGTAGTCGGAGAAGCCGGCGAACAGGTCGGCGACCTCCGCATTTCCGTCGATCACGTTCAGCGAGAAGCGCGTCCCGCCCCACACGAGAACGGGCAGGACGAGGAAGAAACCCACGACCGTGATCGTCGCGAGCGTTCCGAGAACGGCGAACAGGAACCACGTGCCCAGGAGCAGCGGGAAGTTCGCCCACAGCGCGGCCCAGGCCTCGCGGAATGCCTCGCCGATCTCGATGCGGCCCGTGCCGCGCTCGCGCGCCGGGTCACCCAGCGCAGCGGTCGGAGGCGCGTAGCGGTCGTCTGACATCTCGCCCTCTCTACTTCCGGCCCAGCTGTGAGTCGAACAAGGCCTGGTTGCGGCCGTAGCTCTGTTGCCCGCCCGCGACGAAGAGCACCTCGCCAGTCACGTAGCTCGCGGCGGGCGAGGACATGAACGCGACCGCGTGCGCGATCTCTTCGCGCGTGCCGAAGCGCGCGGCGGGAATGCCCTCGAAGACCTCGGCGATGTTCGGGTCGTACGCGTCGCGGAAGCCCGGTGTCTCGACCGCACCCGGGGCGACACAGTTGAGTCTCACCTTCGGCCCCCACTCGTACGCGAGCGTGCGCGTGAGCTCGAGCACTCCTGCGCGCGCTGCCGCGGTGTGTGCGAGTCCGGGAAAGCCGCGGCCGACGACCGCGATGATGTTCGTGATCACGCCGCCTTCGCCCTCGAGCATTCGCGTCCCGAAGACCTGGACCATGTTCCAGGTTCCGGTGAGGTTCGTATCGACCACCGCGTTCCAACCCTTGGGCTTGAAGTCACGCGCGGGCTGCGCGAACTGCCCGCCCGCGTTGTTGACCAGAACGTCGATGCGCGGGAACAGCTCGCGCGCGCGAGCTTCGAGCGCCTCCACCGCGCCGCGCTCGCGGATGTTCACGAACGCCGTCTCCACCCGGCGCCCGGTCGCCGCGTGGATCTCCTTCGCGGCGAGCTCGAGTCGTTCGACCTGGCGGGCGGCGAGCAACAGGTCCGCGCCCGCGCGCGCCAGGCATTCGGCGATCGCTCGGCCCAAGCCCGTGCCGCCCCCGGTGACCAGAGCGGTCTGTCCCGCGAACAGGTCGGGCGCGAACGGAAACACCGCCGGCTTGGGAGAATCCGCCATTCCCGTGGAGTCTAGTCGAATCGGTTGACCCAAGACCGCGCGCATGGGAGCTTTCAGGGCATGGAGTCGCCGAAGCCGAGCTTGCACGCCCTCGCGGAGCGCGAGGGCGTGATCCTCGAGCTCGAGCGAGCGCGCGCTTCCATCCCGCAGGCGATCGCCCGCGCGGAAGCGCGAAGCGCTACAGCGACCGACGCGGCGGCGCAGCTCCGCGCCGAGCTCGACTCAGTCGACAAACAGCGCCGCGCGCGCGAGGCCGAGGCGCAGGACACGGCGACGAAGCGCGACAAGTTCCAGAGTCAGTCCGCCGTCGTGAAGACCAACAAGGAATACACGACCCTGATGCACGAGATCGACGCACACGCGAAGCGCATCGCGGAGATCGAGGACGAGATTCTCGTCGCGATGGAGACCGCAGAGCGCGTCGGCGACGAGGTGCGCCGCGCCGATGCGAACGCGCGCCAGGTCGCGCAAGAGGTCGAGAAGGAGACCGACGAGCTGCGCGCGCGTCTGGCCGAGGTCGAGCGCCGACTCGCGAGTGCGATCGAAGATCGGATGCAGATCCTCGAGGTCCTCGGTGTCTCGACGAAGAAACTCTACGAGCGCGCAGTCAAAGCGCGCGGCAGCGGCATCGCGCGCATCGAGCAGTCGACGTGCAGCGGCTGTCACCGCTCCGTCCCGCCCGAAGTGATCAATCGCGTGACAGCAGGTGAAGTGCACATCTGCGTGAGCTGCCAGCGCATCTTCGTGCTTGCTGACGCGCGCTCGTAGGCGCGACTTGCCGGCCGTTCTCGCCCGGCGCTGCGAAGTAGGTTTTTCTTTTATTTTCCGATGATTTAGCGGCGTCTCTCGACGGAGAGTCGCGCAGCAATCGAAACGGGCGGTTTGCTAGAATCGCGCCCGGTCCTGGGGGCACGACATGCTCGATCGAGATCGCTACTGGGATTGCCTGGACCAGGCGATGGAGGCGTCCTCCAACGGCCAAACGGACGAAGCGCTCGCGTGGCTGGATGAAGCCCTGCGCGCAAATCCCAGCGGCGCCGAGGCGCACAACAGCCGCGGCGAGATCCTGTGGGACAGCACACGCGCCGAAGAGGCGCTCGACGAGTTCGAGCGCGCCATCGAAGCCGACGGCGAGTACCAGCCCGCGCACCTGAACCGCATCGAGATCCTGATCGAGGAGTTCCAGGAGCACGAGGACGCGCTCGACCTCGCGGACGAGCTCTTGCAGGACACGCTCGAGAAGCCGATCGAGGCCGAGGTCTACTACCTGAAGGCCAAGGCGCTCTTCTATCTCGACGATCTCGAGGGCGCGCTCTTCTTGCTGCGCCGAGCGATCAAGCTGCAGGGCGAGGTCGGCATCTACCGGGGCTTCGAGGGCCAGGTGCTCTTCGAGCTCGGCAACTTCGAAGAGGCGCGGCGCTCGCTCGAGCGCGGGCTCGCGCTCGAGCCCGAGTGCGCGCACAGCACGTATCACATGGCGCTCGTCATGGAGCACACCGGCGCGCTCGAGGAGGCCGAGCGCACGTTCGCGAAGGCGGCGCGCCTGGCGCCCGAGATGTACCCGCTGCCGACGCGGATCGACGATGCAGAGTTCGAGGCCGCGGCGAGTCAGGCGCTCTCGAGCCTGCCCGAGCCCATCCGGCGCTACACCGAGAATTGCCCCGTGATCGTCGAGGACCTGCCGAGCGAGGAGCTCGTGCGACAAGAATTCGTGTCGCCGCAAGTGCTCGGTCTGTTCTCCGGCGTGCCGGCGACCGAGGCCGGCGCGAGCCCGACGCTCGGCACGATGCAGCGCACCGACACCGACCGCATCCTGCTCTTCAAGCGCAACCTCGAGAAGATCGCGATGACTCGCGCCGAGCTCGTCGAGCAGATCCAGATCACGGTGAAGCACGAAATCGGCCACTTCCTCGGCATGGACGAGGAAGAAGTCGAACGCCTCGGTCTTGCCTGAGCGCGCGATCGGCGAGCTCGCCGATCGCCTGCGCGGCATTCGCGACGTCGCCTGCGTCCTCGACCGCTCCGCCGAGCTCTTCGCGTACGAGTCGGACGGCCTGACGCTCGAGCGCGGCGCGCCGCTCTGCATCGCGTTCCCGACGACGACGGAGTCACTCTCCGCCGTCGTGCGCGCGTGCAACGACGCGGGCGTCCCCTACGTCCCGCGCGGCGCGGGCACGGGGCTCTCGGGCGGCGCGACGCCAGTGACTGGCGGCGTGGTGATCGAGTGCTCGCGTATGAATCGCATCCTCGAGATCGACGCCACGAACCGCTCCGCGACCGTGCAGCCCGGCCTCGTGAACGAACATCTCTCGGCGGCGGTTCGCCCGCTCGGTCTCTTCTACGCGCCCGATCCGTCGAGTCAGTCGGCGTGCACGATCGGCGGGAACGTGGCCGAGAACAGCGGCGGTCCCCACACTCTGAAGTACGGCACCACGAGCCCTCACGTGCTGGCGCTCGAGGTCGTGCTTCCCGATGGCGAGATCGCGCAGCTCGGGCGCCGCGACGGTCACTCGCACGGCTTCGATCTGCGCGGCGTGTTCGTCGGCTCGGAAGGCACGCTCGGGATCGCGAGCGCGGTGACCGTCCGGCTCGTGCCGCAGCCCGAGTCGGTGCGCACGCTGCTCGCGAGCTTCGGGTCACTCGTCGCCGCCTGCGAGGCGGTGTCGGCGATCATCGCGCGCGGCATCGTCCCCGCGGCGCTCGAGATCATGGACGACCGCACGATCGCGGCCGTGGAGGCCTCGGTGTATGCGGCGGGCTATCCCGCCGACGCGCGCGCAGTGCTGCTGGTCGAGGTCGACGGCGCGCACGCGGCGGTCGAGTCCGAACGCGCGGAGATCGAGTCACTCTGCCGCACGCGCGGCGCGCTCGAGGTCCGCGTCGCGCGCGACGACGCCGAGAGACTCGCGCTCTGGCGTGGGCGAAAGGGCGCATTCGGCGCCATGGGCCGGCTCGCGCCCGATCTGTACGTGCACGACGCGGTCGTGCCGCGCACGAAGCTCCCGGAGGTCGTGGACGCGATCAACCGCGCGGCGCTCGCGCGCGGCATCCGCATCGCGAACATTCTGCACGCGGGCGACGGCAATCTGCACCCGAACATCACCTTCGATCGGCGAGACCCCGAGCAGCTGCGCACGATCAAGGACGTGGGCGCCGAGATCCTGCGCATCTGCGTCGCCGCCGGCGGCGCTCTCTCGGGCGAGCACGGCATCGGTCTCGAGAAGCGCGAGCACATGTGCCTGCTGTTCTCGGAGGCGGACCTCGACGCGATGCGCTGGGTGCACGACGTCTTCGATCCGCTCGACCGCTGTAACCCCGGCAAGCAGATCCCGTCGCCGCGCGCCTGCGCGGAGAGCAATCCCCGACACCGCGGATACGCCCAGGTAAGCTTCTAGCCGATGGGCGACCGATTCGAGGCGATCGTCGGCGCGAAGCACGTCCTGCGCCCCGAAGCGGAGACGCTGTGCGGCGCGCGGGTCGAGGCGATCGTGCGGCCGGCGAGCGCGGCCGAGGTCGGGGCGTGTCTGCGCGCGGCGAGTGAGTCGGGAATTCCGGTCGTTCCGGTCGGGGGCGGCTCGAAGCTCGGCTTCGGAAACCCACTCGACACACCTGCGTGTATCCGGCTCGAGCTCGGCCGGCTCTGCGACCACGCTCGGCTCGACCCGGACGAGGGCGTCGCCGAGCTGGACGCGGGCGTGCCGCTCGACGCGCTCGCGCGCAGCGCGGCGGCGCTCGGCAAGACGACCCTGCTCGATCCGCTGCACGCCGGCGCCAGCGTCGGCGGCGCGATCGCCGTCGACCCTGTGAGTCCGGAGGCGTCGCTCGACGCCCGCCTGCGCAACGAGCTACTCGGACTCGAGGTCGCGCTCGCGAACGGCGAAGTGACTCGGTCCGGGGGGCGCGTGGTCAAGAACGTGACTGGCTTCGACCTGGTGCGCTTGTACTGCGGCTCGTTCGGCTCGCTCGGCGTGATCACGCGGGCGGTCGTGCGTCTGCGCGCCGCGCCCGAGCGAGTCATTGTGACTCGCGAGCGCTTCGCCTCGCTCGACGCTGCGCTCGAGGCGTTCGCGCGCGCGGCGGCCGCCGGGCCGGTGACGGCGGCGGCGACTCACGCTTCCGGCGGCGGCGCAGAGCTCCTGACTCGCCTCTCCGGAAGCGCCGCGGAGGTCGACGCGCAGCTCGCGCGCGCGCCCGGCGAGCCGGCCGAGCTCGAAGCCTGGTCGCTGCTGCGCACGGAGCTCGTGCGTCCGCCCGGCCCCGGCTTCGCCCGCGTGCGACTCGGCGCGCGCCCGAGCGACGTCGCAATTCTGTGTCGCGGGCTGGTGGTCGCGGCGGGCGCGACCGCGCCGCTGCTCGCGCTGCCGCGCGCCGGGATCGTGTTCGGCCTGGTCCCGAGCCCCACGCTCGCCGGCGTCGCCGCCTTCGCCGAGCGCGCCGGGGCGACGTTCGCGCTCGAGCGCGGGCCCGGCGGCGCCGCCGCGGCGTGCGACGCCTTCGGCGCACCGCCGCCGGCGCTGGCGCTGATGCGCGCTTTGAAGGCGCGCTTCGATCCGGCACGGGTGCTCTCGCCGGGCCGCTTCGTGGCGGGGATCTGAGCGTGACCGAAGTGACTCGGCTCGACTACGAGGCGACACTGGACTGTGTTCACTGCGGACTCTGTCTGCCGCACTGTCCCACGTACCAGGAGACCGGGCGCGAGACGAGCTCGCCGCGCGGCCGCATCTACTTGATGCGCGGCGTCGCGGAGAACCGCATCCCGCTCGACGAGCTCGTCGTCGACGAGATGAGCTTCTGTCTCGCCTGCCGCGCGTGTGAGTCCGCGTGCCCCGCCGGCGTTCGCTACGGTCACCTGGTCGAGGGCATGCGCGCGGAGATCGACGCGCGCGGCGCGCGCAGCGGGCTGGGCCGTCTGCTCGAGCGCGCCGCCCTGCGCGGCGTGGTCGCCAAGCCCCGCCGACTCACTGCGCTGTTCCGCGCGCTGCGCGCGTACCAGCGCAGCGGCCTGCAGCGACTCGTCCGCGCCACGCGCGTGCTGGCGCTCGCGCCGCCGCTCGCGCGCATGGAGCGCATGCTGCCCGCGCTCGCGGATGCGCACCGCCCGCCGCTCATGGTGCCCGCGCACGGCGCGCGTCGCGGGCGCGTCGCGTTCTTTGCCGGCTGCGTGATGCCCGAGATCTTCGGCGCCGCGAACGCCGCGACCGTCGCCGTCCTGGCGCGCAACGGCTTCGAGGTCGAAGTCCCCGCGGGCCAGGTGTGCTGCGGGGCGCTGCACGCGCACGCGGGCGATCCGCAGACCGCGCAGGAGCTGCACGCGCGCAACCGCGCCGCGTTCCGACTCGACGCGGTCGACGCCGTGATCGTGAACTCGGCCGGCTGCGGTGCCGCGCTGAAGGACGTGGGTGACTCGTTCGCGCGCAAGGTTCGGGACGCGACCGAGTTTCTCGCGGACGTCGGCCTGCGCGAGCGACCGGGCGCGCTGTCCCTGCGAGTGGCGTACGACGATCCGTGTCACTTGCTCCACGGCCAGCGAATCTCGGCCGCGCCGCGGGCGCTCTTGCGCGCGATCCCCGAGCTCGACCTCTTCGACCTTCCCGGACATCGCGACTGCTGTGGCGCCGCGGGGATCTACAGCCTGACGCAGCCGGCGATGGCCGCGACCTTGCTCGCGCGCAAGGTGCAGGCGATCCGAGATACTGCCCCGCAGGCCGTCGCCACCGGCAACCCCGGCTGTCTCCTGCAGATCGGCGGCGGAGTCGCGGCGGCGGGTCTCGACGTCGAAGTGCTCCACCCGCTCGAGCTGCTCGCGCGCGCCTACGGCGAACGCGCGACCGACTGAGTCACTTGTAGAGCAGCGCGTCCGGAGTGGCTTCCGGCAGGCGGATGCGCGGGAACGCCGACAGACCGAGCGTCTCGAGGTCCCCGCGCAGCACGAGGTCGACCGGCAGGATGCTCTCGCGCGCGCGCACGTAGCCGTGCTTCTGGTGAGTGCTCTCGAAGACCGCGTCCGAGCGCGCCGCAGGGCGCGGATCCCCGCGACCGACGACGCCGAGCCGCGAGGACGCGAAGAACGCGTCTCGCGCCGCGTCCGGCACGGCCTTCTCGCGCTCGTCGCGCGCCAGGCTCGAATGACTCGTCTCTTCCAGCCGCGCGACGAAGCGGGCGAAGTTCTCCGGCGGCACCTGGCTCACGACCGGGTCCCGTCCCTCCAGGGCGATTTCCACGACGTTCCGCCCGATCAGAGTGACTCCGCTCTCGGCGACCTCGCCGTTCGCGCTCTTTCCGTCGAGGAGCTCCGGCCGCAGACCGAGCGCTCCCGCTCCCCAGAGCTCCGGGTGCTCGAGCAGGAAGTCGCGCGTCAGTCGAATGCGCTGCGGCGAGGCCGCGGCCTTCTCCGCCGCGAACTTCTTGCGCGCCTCGGCGGCCGACGGAGTGTCTCCGTACTCGCGCACCACGGCGGCGAGATACCCCAGGCGCACGTCGACGCGCGGCTGCTTGTCGGCTGCGGCCAGGAGCTGAGACGCGGCCTGCGCGCGGTACTCGGCGATCTGCTTGCGGTCCGGCTCGCGCCGCGCCTCGGCGTGGCGCAACGCAGCGCTCGACTGACCGCGCAGCGCGTAGAGACTCTCGAGCTCGCGGTGCACCTCCTCGGCATGCGCTCCGTCGGGGTAGCGCGCGACGTAGCGCTCGCCGGCGACGAGCACGCCGGCGCCGAAGTACGAGCGCGCGGACGGATACTGGAAGATGCGCAGCGGGAAAGTCCCGACCGCCATCGCCAGGGCGGGGAGATCGATCAGATACTCGAGCGGCCGCCACAGATCGCGGCGCTGCGCGCCGTTCGCGAAGCGCCCGACGGCGACCCACGCAGCGCGCGCGCGGTCGTCCGCGGTCTCCGCGGCCTGATAGTGCAGCCACGCGCTGCGACTCGGATCGGCGAGCAGCGCGCCGGCCTGACGCGAGGCGGTGTCGGGCGCGTCCCAGGGATCGGGCACGCGCTGCAGCGCCGTCGCGATCGCGTCGTCGTCGCGGCGCGCCAGCGGCTCGTAGCTCGCGAGCAAGCGCAGCTCGGGAGCGATCTCCGGCGGGACTTCGCGCACGGCGAACGCCCGCGCCGCCGGCGCGACCTCGGCGAGCGGCGCGGAGATCGCTCTGCGCGCGAGGCCGGCGAAGGCCGCGCGCTGCTCCGGTGCGAGTGACTCGGGCGCGAGTGACTGGACCTCGAGGCTGCGCCGTGCACGCGCCTCGCGTTCGCCCAGCTCCCGCTGGGCGCGGGCGAGCAGCTGGTTCGTCTCCGCGTCGTCCGGCACCTGGCGCTGCGCGCGGCCGGCGAGGATCTCGACGACGTCCCAGGAGCCGCGCTCCGCGGCCGTGCGCGCGCCGCGCAGGTCGCGGCCCGCGCGCTCGTGCGCGAGATCGGCTCGCAGCGCGTCGGCGCGCGCCGCGATCTCGGGCGTCTCGGGTGAGTCGGGGTGGCGCGCGAGCCACTCTTCCCAGTTGTGCAGCGCTTCGCGCTCGCGCGGGCTCGAGATCTGGAACTGGTGCGCGGTGAGCAGAGCCGCGAGCGCGCTGCGCGACGCGGCGATCGGATTCAGCGCGCCGCTGATCGCCAGGGTGGACAGCGGCTCGACGATGCGGTTGAAGAGCGCGCCGAGCTTGAAGCGCCGCTCCTCGGCGATGCGCGCGTCCGCGACCGCGAGCGGCGCGCGGTCGCGCGCGAGCTCGAGGCGGCGCCGCAGTGCGGGGTCGAGATCGTCGCGCGCGAGCAGCGCGTCGGCGCGCTCCGGAAACGACTCACTCCCACCACACGCCGCGAGCAGCTCGGCGGCGTTGTCCTGGAGACCCGAGGGCAGCTCGCCGCGTGTCTCGCGCTCCGCGTCTTCGCGCGCGAGCGCCGCGCCCTCGGCCTGCGCGTCCGCGTAGCGGCCGACGAGCACCGCCGCCGCCAGGCGCGCGGCGATCCGCTCGGCCTCGTCGGGCAGCGGCTCGCGCGCCGCGCGCGCCGATTCGAGCGGCCGCCACTCGGCCGACGCCGGCCCGCGCTCGCTCGCGCACGCGCCGAGCGCGAGCGCCGCCGCGCTACACCAAACGGTGACGGACCGCATGCGCCTATTGCGGGAGCTTGTCTTCATGGACCTGCAGGCTGTAACTCAGATAGGCCTCGAGCTTGTGCGCCGCCTCGAGCTTCTCGACGGTGCCGTCCTGCTGCGAGACGACCTCGTAGATGCGCGTGGCGCCGTGCGCGTACTCGTCGAACGTCGCGGGATCGAAGCCGAGCGACGGCGGCGGATTGCGGCGCGCGTAGCGGCGCGACAGGTCCGCGTACAGATCCGCGAGCGCCAGCAGGTGGCGGTTCTTGTTCTTGCTCTCGCGGTGCAGCTCGACGACCTGCTGCGCGCGCTGCAGCGCGGTCGTCTCGAGGCGCGGATCGATCTCGGACTGCGCCGCGAAGTACGCCGCCTCGGCCGAGTCGCCGCGCTCGATCTCCTCGTCGACGACCGGGCGCCAGTGTGTCTCGAGGACGTCGGTACGCAGCGCCTCGAGTTGCGTGCGCCGCTCGGTCCAGCGATCGGCGACACGCTGGGGTGTCAGGTCCGCCCCGGCTTCGGGCGCAGTCAGCTTCGCCAGGCGCTCGCACACGGCGCGCCCGTAACGCGCCGCCTCGGCGAGCTCGGAGTCGAGCCCGGCGACGCGCTGGTAGTGGAGCTTCGCGAGCGCGTACTCTCCGATGCGCTCCAGCGCGCGCGCCTTCGAGAACCACAGCACGTCGGTCATGTAGCCGGTCGCGAGTTTCTCGGCGTGCGAGGTCTCGAGGCTCTCGAGTCTCTCGAACGATGCGCGGAACACGTTGATTCCCGAGACGTCGCGCGCGGGCGGGAAGCGATACGTGTCGTCGTCGACGTGCAGCCGCAGCACCGCGACGACCTCGAGCAGATCCTGAGTCGGCTGGTCGCTCGGCTCCGACGGCGGGACGCCGGCGCATGCGGCGAGCAGCAGCGTGAGTCCCACGCCGAACGCGCGCGCTCGCCGCGCGCTCAAAGTCGCGCCGCGCGCCGCGCCGCCAGGAGGTTCAACATCTTCTCGGTCGCGATCACGGCCGCGGCGAGCTGATCGGAGTCGACGCCGAGCGTGCTGAACGGCTGCGCGCGTGCGCTCGTCTGCCAGCTGATCACCGTCTCGACGAGCGCCCCCGTCTTGCCGCCGGGCGGAATTCGCACTTTGTAGTCGACCAGCTGCGGGAGCGGCAGCTTGAAGCCGCGCAGCGCCTTGGCGAGCGCCTTCATGAACGCGTCGTAGCCGCCGTCGCCGGTCGCGCTCGCCGAGGCGAGCTTGCCGCGATAGCGCACCGATACGGACGCCGAGGGCAGACCGTCGCTCGACGAGTGCGACTCATAGCGCTCGATTCGGACGAGCTGCTCGAGCGGAGTCTTCAGCACGTCGGCGATCAAGAGCGGCAGATCCTCGGCGGTCACGCTGTGCTTCTTGTCGCCGAGCTCCACGATGCGGCGCAGCACCAGATCGCGCTTCTCCGGCGGCAGCTTGATGCCGAGCGCCTTCAGGTTCTGCTCGAGCGATGCCTTGCCCGACATCTTGCCGAGCGCGTAGCGGCGGCGCCGCCCGAAGCGACTGGGCAGCAGGCGATTCGCGTAGAGATCCGCCTTGGCGTCGCCGTCGGCGTGAATGCCCGCCGTCTGCGTGAACACATCGCGGCCCACGACCGGCGCGTTGTCGGAGACCGTCTTGCCCGAGAGCCGCGCGACGAGCTCGGAGATCGCGATGAGTCGGCTCTCGTCCACCCCCGTGCGGAACGGAGTCAGGTCGTGCAGCGAGGCGACGACCTCGGCCAGGCGCGTGTTGCCCGCGCGCTCGCCCATGCCGTTCACACTCGTGTGGATCCCGCGCGCGCCCGCGCGCACCGCGGCGAGACAGTTCGCGGTCGCGAGCCCGTAGTCGCCGTGCGCGTGAAACTCGAAGTGCACCTCGGGCCAGGTGCGAGTCATGAGCTCGACGTAGCGCGACGTGTCGTCGGGCGTGAACGTGCCGAGCGTGTCGGGCAGATACACGCGCCGCACGCCGAGGCCCGCGAGATTCTCGACGTGTCCGAACACGTAGTCGAAGCTGTCGCGCACGCCCTGTGACCAGTCCTCGAGATACACGTTCACGACCAGCTTGCGGCGGCGCGCGTAACGGACGGTCTCGGCGATGTCCTTGAAATGCAGCTCCGGGGTCTTGCGCAGCTGTAGCTCGCAGTGTCTGCGCGAGCCCTTGGTGAGCAGGTTCAACGCGCCGCCGCCGTGGTCGACGATCCAGTCGACCGAGCGCTTGCCGTCGGTCAGGCCGAAGATCTCGATGCGCTCGGCGTGTCCGGCGCGCCGCGCCCAAGCCGAGATACGGCGCACCGCTTCGGCTTCGCCCGCGGAGACGAACACCTGGCCGATCTCGAGCCGATCGACGCGCACCTCTTCGAGCAGGATGCGCGCGATCTGCAGCTTCTCCGACGGCGAGTACGCGACGTTCGGCGTCTGCTCGCCGTCGCGAAGAGTCGTGTCCATGACTTGGACGAGGGGGCCGCGGGCCATGGCGGAAGCCTAGCTCTCTAACTCCCGAACAGGTACGGGCCGCCGCGCTCGAGCGCGCGCTTGTACGCCGGGCGCGCGTGCACGCGGTCGAGGAAGCGCGCGAGGTTCGGGAACTTGTCGAGCCCGTGCAGCAGGCGCGCGGCCTGGATCGGGAACGACAGGTTGACGTCGGCGGCGGTGAGCTCCTTGCCGACGAAGAAGTCCGCGTCCCCGAGCTCGCGGTCGAGATAGCCGAAGTGGTTCTCGATCTCGCTCGTGACTCGCGGCGCCAGCGGCGCGGCGGCCTCGCCCAGGCGCGAGAGATACAGCTTCAACATCACGGGCAGCATCGCCGAGCCCTCGGCATAGTGGAGGAGCTGGAGATAGCGCGGCCACTCCGGGGAGTCCTCTGCGGGCGCAAGCCTGCCCTTGCCGTACTTGCGCACGATGTACTCGAGGATGGCGCCGGACTCGATCACCACCACCGAGCCGTCCTTGATGACGGGTGACTTGCCGAGCGGGTGGATCTTCTTCAGTGACTCGGGCGCGAGGTTCGTGGTCGCGTCGCGCTGATACCTCACGATCTCGTAGGGCAGGCCGAGCTCCTCGAGCAGCCACAGCACGCGCTGCGAGCGCGAGTTGTTCAGGTGGTGGACTTCGATCACGAGAGCAGCTCCGGCTCCGCTTCCTTCTTGGCGCGCGCGTCGTGCGCCTTCTTGGCGTCGAAGAGCGCGGGAATCACTCGGTCGAGATCCTCCTGCGTCCAGAGGTGCTCGCTCTTGAACGCGCGAATCAGCGCGGGCTGCTGCATGATCGCGACCTGGCCGCGACTCACGTGGACGATCTGCGCGGTCAGCTCCTGCGCCTGCGGCGACGCGAGCCAAGTCACGACCGGCGCGATCTGCTGCGGGCCGACCAGCGGGTTGTCCGCATCGACCTTCGCGCCGCGGCCCTCCATGAGCGGGATCGTCATGCGCGTGGCCGCACCCGGCGAGATCGTGTTCACGGTGCAGCCGTACTTGGCGAGCTCGAGCGCCAGGACGCGGGCGAAGCCCGCGATGCCGGCTTTCGCCGCGCCGTAGTTCGACTGGCCGAAGTTCCCGAACAGGCCACTCACCGACGAGAAGTTGATGATGCGGCAGCCGCGGCGGTTGGTCTCGCGGATGTATCTCGCGAACGGCTGCGAGCAGCAGAAGTGACCCTTCAGGTGCACGTCGATGACCAGGTCCCAGTCACTCTCTTCCATGCTGAAGATGGTCTTGTCGCGCAGGATGCCGGCGTTGTTCACCAGGATGTCGCAGCCGCCGAAGGCGTCGAGCGCGGTCTTGAAGATCGCCTTGCCGCCCTCGACCGTCGCAACCGAGTCGTAGCTCGCCGCCGCCTTGCCGCCCGCGGCGCGGATCTCCTTCACGACGTCGTCGGCGATCTTGCCCGAGCCGGTCCCGTCCGCGTTCCCGCCCAAGTCGTTGACCACGACGCTCGCGCCGTGTCTCGCCATGTCGAGCGCGATCTCGCGGCCGATGCCGCGGCCCGCGCCGGTCACGATCGCGATCTTGCCTGTCAGTGCTGCCATGAGTCGCCCTCCCGATACTGGGGCGCCCATTCTACAGGGAGACAGGCGGTCTCATGGGGGCCGCGGTCCCTTGCCCTGTCCCTGCCCCTGTCCCTGCCCCTGGCCCTGACTCTTCACGCGCTCGCGGATCCTCTGCTTCTGATCCGGGGGCAGTTGCTGGAAGCGCTGGAACTTCTCTCGGACGCGCGCCTTCTCCTCGGGCGAGAGCTTCTGCCAGCGATCGAAGTTCTGGCGCACCCGCACGCGCTCTTCGGGCGGGAGCTTGTGGAACTCGCGCGCTCGCTGGCGCAGCTCTTCCTTGCGCTCGGGCGGCAGCTGCTGAAATTCCTGCCAGCGCTTGTGCAGCCGGTCGCGCTCCTCGGGTGAGAGCTTCTGCCACTGCTTCGTGCGCTCGGGCGGCGAGGGCGGATCGTCGGCGCGCGCGAGATCCGGCTGCGCGACGAGCCCCAAAGCGAGCAGGGCCGCGCACAGGAACGCGCGGCGGCGCGGATCAGCTCGGCGGGGCATCGTCCCATTCCTCGAGCACGTCGACGTCGGCGATCGCGTCGATGTCGGGGTCCTGGAGAAGCTGGAAGTCGGTCTCGTTGGTCACGATCTTCACGTCCGGGTCGACCTTCGCGGCGGGCGTGATCGGCAGGCGCGGAATCGCGACGAGGAGCGCGAGCGCGGCGGCAGTCACTGCGCCGAGCAGCAGCAGGCGGCGCAGCGAGAACAGCGCGAGCGTGCGCGCGGCGAAGCCGGGCGGCGCGGCGTCGCGTTCGCGCGCGACGCGCGCCCAGAAGCGCGCCTCGAAGTCACCCGCGGGAGTCACTTCCGGAAGCGCGGCGAGCATCTCGCCGAGTCTGCGCTGCGCGGCGACGAGCTCGCGGCAGGCCTCGCAGGTCTCGAGATGTGACTCGAGCTCCGTGCGCGCGGAGGTCTCCAGCTCGCCGTCGACGTACGCGGCGATCGCCTCTCTGTCTCGCTTGCACTCCATCACGTCTCTTCCTCGGCCAGCGACGCGAGCAAGCTCTCGCGCGCGCGGTGCAACAGACTCTTCACGCTCGCCACGGTCGTGTCGAGTGACCCGGCGATCTCCTCGTAGTCCAGGCCCTGCTCGCTGCGCAGTAGCACCGCCGCGCGCTGCCGCTCGGGCAGGAGCGCGAGGGCGCGCTCGAGCCGCGCGCGGGTGCGCTCGGCGTCGAGCTTCTCCTCGGGCCCGGGAGCCGGGTCGACTGCGCCGAGATCCGAGAGGTCGCTGCGCGATTGCTCGTGCTTGCGGTGCGCGCGAGCGAGCTCGTTCAGCGCCAGGTTGTGCGCGATCCCGAACACGTAGGTCGAGAAGCGCGCCCGCGCCTCGTAGCGGCCAGCTGCGTTGTAGATGCGCACGAACACGTCCTGCGTCAGCTCCTCGGCGCGAGCTCTATCTCGCACCATGCGGGTGAGGAAGGTCAGAACGCGCGGGGTGTAGCGTGCGAAAAGTGTCTCGAACGCGCGCCGGTCTCCACTCTGGAAGGCCAGCATGAGGCGCGCGTCTTCGTCGTCCATCCGCGGCGCCCCGCCCCGGCGGTCTACCGCCGTTGAAACCGGCGAACCTGGGTCGAGTTGCGCGCTGCGGTCAGCTGCCGAGGTGCGGCCGGATGTAGATGGCAAAGGTCGCGTACAGCAGGCCGACGGTCGAAAGCCCGAGAAAAGTCATCGTGATCGCCATCATGCCCCAGCAAATTGCCGTGCCGAGACGGTCTTTTACCGCCTGCGGGAGCACCATCTCGACCGCGATCGAGCTGGCGATCATGACCAGCATGGCGAGCAGCACGAACTGCATGGAGCGCTCCTCCCGGGACCGGCCGAGTAGAGCACGCGGCGCGCCGGATGGTCAAAGCTCGGGCGCCTGCGCGCGCACGAAGCGCTCGACCTCGCGCACGAACGCCGCCGGCTCGTCGAGGTTCAGCACGTGACCCGCACCCGCGATCTCGATCCGCTGCGCGCGCGGCAGCTTCGCGGCCATGACGTGCGACGCGCGCTGGAAGTTCGCGTCGTGCTCGCCGACCAGAATGAGCGCCGGCTGCGCGACCTCGGGCAGCGCGTCCACCAGATTCGGCACGGGGCCCGCCACGCCGCGCGCGAAGCGCTGAAGTCCGGCGATGCTCGAGCGCAACACGCCGGTCCGCGCCTCGGCCGCGAGCGCCGATTCGGGGTGCAGTCCGAGTAACTCGGCGCGCGCGCGCCCGCCCTCGAGATACTTCTCGAGACCGACCTCGCCCAGCTTCTGCGCGGCGCGTTCGAGCATCGCTTCCCACTGCGCGAGCGCCTCGGGGTTCTTGAAGCCGGGTCCCGTGTTGCACAGCACGAGCGCGCGCACGCGGCTCGGCTGCGCGAGCGCGTACGAGAGTGACACGATTCCGCCGACCGAGAGACCCGCGGCGACGGCGGGTGAGTCACCGGCAGCCGCCGCGTGTACGCGCGCCAGATCGTCGACGACCTGTGCGAGCGTGTAGCGCGCCGGCTCCTCGGGGGCGTCGGAGAGGCCGTGACCGCGGTAGTCCCACGAGACGACCCGCGCGAAGCGCGCGAGCGCCGCCTCTTGACCCGACCAGTGCGAGTGAGTCGAGAACGAGGCGCAAGAGAGCAAGAGCGGCACGCCCTCGCCGCTCGCGCGCCAGAAGATCTTCGCGCCGTCGCTCGCCTCGACGTACGGCACGGCTACGTGCGCTCGAGTCGTTCGCGCAGCGCGCGCGTCATCTGCTGGAGCTGGTCCTTCATCGGCGCGCGGATCGTGAACTCGGGCACGAGCGCCTTCGTCGTGCCCTCCATCTCGATCTGCACCCGCGTCGTCGCGTCGTTCACGGGCAGGAGCCGGATCGCGCCGACGAGCGAGCGCCACACGCGGCCGTCGCAGATCTTCTCGAAGCGCAGGCCGCCGTCCGCTGCGGTGCGGAACACGAAGCGCACGATCGACTCCACGCCGAGCGCAGAGACGCGCGTCTTCGTCTCCCGCGCGCCCGCGTTCGACGAGACGATCTCTGTGTCGGGGAAGAGCTGCATGACGGTCGCGTCGCTCGCCAAGACCTGCGCGAGCTCCGACTTGGGCCGGCGCACGATGAATTCGCTGTCGAACTTCACGCGGCGAGCATAACAAGGGCTCGCGCGACCCCGCTGGTTGCGATGGGAGTCGCGGCTCGGATAGCCTGCGCAGCGATGACATACGAGCCCGGATCCTTCTCTGAAGCGCAGCCTTGGTTGGTCGATCCCGAGCGCATGCCGTGGCGCGCACGCATCGCCGAGCTGCGCGCAGAGACTCAGGCGAAGCTGCCCGAGATGGTCCGGGCGCGCGGGATCCCGCCGCTCGATCGCTTCGCCGGCGCGGGGCTGCGACTCGGCGCAGCGCTCGCGCTCTGGGCCGCGCTCGAGAGCCGGCGCGGGCAGCTGAAGTCGCGCGCCGCGCTGTCGCGCCGGCTGCGCAGGGCGTTCGAGCAGCTCGGCCCGGCGTACATCAAGCTCGGGCAGATCGTCTCGTCCGGTCGCGGGCTGTTTCCCGACGAGGTCGTGGAGGAGTTCGCGGCGCTGCGCGACCGCGTGCCGCCCGAGCCGTTCAGCGCGGTGCGCGCCGTCGTCGAGGAGGACTTCGGGCGGCCGCTCGAGGAAGTGTTTGCGCGCTTCGACGAGCAGAGTCTCGCCGCGGCGTCGATCGCGCAGGTGCACGCGGCGCGCCTGCGCAGCGGCGAGGAAGTCGTCGTGAAGGTGCAGCGGCCACAGGTCGCGAAGCTCGTGCGGAGTGACTTGCGCGCGATGGCCTGGATCGCGCCGTTTCTCGTCGGCCGCATTCCCGTCGCGGCGCTCGCGAACCCGCCCGCGCTCGTCGAGCTGTTCGCCGAGACGATCTCCGAGGAGCTCGATTTCCGGCTCGAAGCCGAGAACATGCTCGACATCGCGCGCCTCCTGCAGGACGCCGGACAGACGAAGCTCGTCGTGCCGCGGCCGCACCCGGAGCTGGTGACTCGCCGCGTGCTCGTGATGGAGCGGCTGCAGGGCTACACGATCGGGCAGGCCGCGGAGATGCGCGCCGCGGGCATCGACACCGAGGCGGTGCTGCGTGCGCTGCTCATCTCGTTCCTCGAGGGCGCGATGATCTTCGGCGTCTTCCACGGCGATCTGCACGCGGGGAACCTGTTCGTGCTGCCCGACGGCCGCGTCGCGCTGCTCGACTTCGGCATGACCGGGCGCATGAACCTGAAGCAGCGCCAGGCGTTCATGCGCATGATGGTGACTGGCTTCACGAACGACATCCCGGGTCACTTGGCCGCGTTCCGCGATCTGGGCGCGCTGCCCGAGGACGCGGATCTCGACGAGCTGTCGCGGGCGCTGAAGCTCGACCGGCCGCCCGTCGACCCGACGCAGCTCACCGGCCAGGAGCTCGTCGCCGAGATACAGGACGTGCTGAAGCACTTGCTCGCGCACGGCGCGCGCCTGCCGAAGCACCTGATGCTGTACGTGAAGGACCTTATCTTCATCGACGGCGCGATCGGCGACCTCGCGCCCGACGTCGACCTGTTCGCCGAAGTCGGCCGGATCTTCGCCTACTTCAGCACCACACATGGCGAGCAGATCGCGCGCGAGGTCGGCGGCGACGCGCAGTTCGCGCAGCTCGATCTCACCGGCTTCAAGGCGTCGCTCGGGCTCTCGGGCGAGGTCGAGACACTCACGCACCGCGAGCTCGTGAGGCGGCGCGAGATCGTGCGCAAGCGACTCGAAGACGCCGGCGGTCCGCGACTGTGACACGCGCTCGCGCGCGCGAATCTGCGCTACGATGCGCCCGTGCTCGCGCGACGCCTCCTCGCGCTCTCGCTGTGCTCGATCTCGCTCGCCGCTGACCCAGCGCTCGCGCGCGCAGACGCGGTCGTCGACCCGTTCGCGATCGTCGAGCTTCGCGGCTCGGGGCGCACGGTCGCCGCGGAGCTCGGTGACTTCGACGGCGACGGCCGCTGCGACCTCCTGCAGGTCGTGTTCGCAGGCATCCCGCCCGACGACAAGCGCATCGTGCGGCTGTGGACCCAGAACGACGCGGGCGAGCTCGAGCCGAAGCCGAAGTACGAGATGCCGCTGCCCGACGAGAGCGCGGCCTACGACGTGGGCGACGTGATTCCCGAGCTGCCCGGCCTGGAGCTGTTGCTCTTGCGGCCGAGCGGTCTCACGATCGTGTCGTTCTCGAATCCCGCGCTGCCGCAGCGAGACATCCGCGTCGCGGGAGGATCCCTGGCGCCGGGCGAGGACGAGCGCGGGCTCGACCGCCTGCAGATCGTGTACCGCGACTTCGGCAAGGAGCCGTGGCTGTTCGTGCCGGCGCTCGCGCAGACCGTGTTCGTGTCACCAAACGGTGTAGAGAAGGCGCGGCTCGACGTGGGCGCGCGCGCGAATTACTTCCTGCCGCAGCGCCCGGGCCCGTTGCTCGTCGACAGCGACATCCAGCTCTTGCTCGACGTGCCGCGCATCTCGATCGGCGACGTCGACGGCGACGGCCGCCCCGACGTCGTCGCCTCCGGCCGGCACAGCATCCGCGTGTTTCTGCAGCGCGCCGACGGGACGTTCCCGCGCAAGGCGGACCGCGAGCAGAAGCTCGCGCTCGTGTCGGAGCAGGATCACCTGCGCGGCTCGGGCGCGGTGCGCACCGACGCCCGCGACATCTCGGGCGACGGCAAGCTCGACCTCATGATCTCGCACCTGTCGGGCGGCATCACCGATGCGAAGTCCGAGACCAACATCTACTTGAACCGCGACGGCACCTGGGATCTCTCGAAGCCCGACTTCGGCTTCGCGCCGAGCTCGGGCTGGGGCGCGGACCAGCTGATCGACATCGACCACGACGGCCGCCTCGAGTTACTGCGCGTGTCGGTGGCGTTCGGCGTGCTCGACATGATCCAGTTCCTGGTCACACGCGGGATCGACGCCGACGTGAGCGTCTACCGCATGTCGGGGAAGGCCGAATTCTCGAAGGAGCCCTGGTTCTCGCGCAGGCTCAACATCGCGATCAGCTTCGACACCGCGCGTCCCCTCGGCTTCGTCCCGACCGGGAACTACGACGTGAACGGCGACGGATTCGACGACTTACTCACGCCCGGCAAGGGCGACCGGATCGACGTCTGGCTCGGCGGCCCGGAAGGCGTGTCGTCGTCGGTCGCCGGGCGGCAGCAGCTCGCTTCGAGCGGGCGCTTGCGGCCCGGTGACTGGAACGGCGACGGGCTCACCGATCTCCTGCTCTACGATCCGCGCAAGGTCGACGCCCCGGTCCTCATCGCGCGCAACCGCGGTCTCTTGCCCGGCACCCTGCCGCACATGGGCGTACCCGCGCCGGCGAAGCCGGCTACACCGTAAAGCGTCAGCGCAGCTCGAGCCAGACCGGCGGCAGATACACGAGCCCGCCGGCAGACGCGAGCCAGTCCAGCGGCGCGAGCTGCGCGAGATCGACCGGGAGGAGCGCCTGCAGCAGACGGTGACTCGACTCGCCGCGCACCAGACTCTTCAGCTGCTCGATCGGCCCCTCGGGGACCGGCAGAATCACGCGCACGGGATCGGGCTCGCTCTCGAGCTTCGCCTCGCGGCGCGCGCGCGCGACCGCCGCTCCGAGGCCACCGAGCTCGTCGACGAGATTGTTCGCGAGCGCCTCGCTGCCCAGCCAGACACGGCCGCGACCCAGCACGTCGACTTTCTCGGGCGGCGTACCGCGGCCTTCCGAGACACGGCCGAGGAAGTCGGAGTACGCGGCCTCCGTGAACGCGTCCGTGCGCGCGCGCTCCACGGGAGTCATCGGCGCGTCGCCGGTCAGCATGCCCGCGTACGCGCCGCGCGCGATCGTCTCGTGGCCGATGTCGAGTTTCTCTAGCGTCCCGCCGAACGACGGTCGCATGATGTACACGCCGATCGAGCCGGTGAAGGTCGCCGGCTCGGCGACGATCGCGTTGGCCGCGCTCGCGACGTAGTAGCCGCCCGACGCCGCGTAGTCGGCCATCGAGACGACGATGGGCTTCTTGTCGCGCACCCGGCGCACGGCGCGCCAGATGCGCTCGGAGGCCTGCGTGCCGCCGCCCGGCGAGTTCACGCGGAACACGACCGCCTTGATGTCGTCGTCGTCGGCCGCGGCGTCGAGCGCCTTCTCGACCTCCTCCGCGACGAAGAGTCTCTGGAACGAGCGCCCGCGCTCGTCGACGATCACGCCGTCGCCGAAGACGAGGGCGATCCGCGGGCCGCGGCGCAATCCGAGGGAGCTCGGATCGAAGCGCTGGTAGGTCGCGGCGTCGACTTCGTTCGCGCCTTTGAAGCCGCCCTTCTCGAGGGCATCTTTGCGCCCGGCGATCGCGTCGGCGAGGCCGGCCGCGACCAGCTCCTTCGGCGTGCCCGGCACCGCTTGGAAGAGCGCGCGGACTTTCTCGCCAGTGAGTCCCCGCCCGCCCGCGATGCCGTCGACGCTCTGTGCAAAGACGCCGTCGATGAGTCCTTCGGTCATCTCGCGCGCCTTCGGGCTCATCGAGCGCGCGGCGTACTGCTCGACGGCGGACTTGTACTCGCCGACGCGCGAGTACTCCCACCGCACGCCGAGTTTCTCGAAGAAGCCGGCGAGGTGCATGAACTGACCCGCGATGCCGCCCAGCGGCGCGAGCGTGCCGGGATCGACGAGCACGCGGTTCGCCGCCGAGGCGAGCAACAGCTCGCGCGTGCCGTTCAGGCTGGTCTCGTCGACGAGCGCGACGACGCGCTTGCCCGACGCGCGCACCTGCGCCAGCGCGTCGCGAAGCTCCTGGAGTCGCGCATAGCCGACGCGCAGCGCCTTGATGTGCACGAGCACGCCGTCGATGCGCTTGTCCGCCGCGGCCATGTCGAGCAAGAGCAAGAGCGTCGGCAGCGCCGGTCCGCGCGCGGTCCACTGCGCGATCAAGTCGCGGGGCGGCTCTTCCTCGAGATCGCCCTCGAGCTCGAGCACGAGCACCGAGTGATCGGATAAGTGGTGGCGCACCGCGTAGAGCGCGAGCCCGATCATGACGACGACGAGCAGCACCAGCATTCCCACGACCGAACGCCGCATGCGCCCCCCGCTCAGTGAGTTTCAATCGCAGCACGTTACCGGACGATCCGTGTGCGAGATGCGCGAAGTCTACCTCGCTGCCGTCGGACTCACCAAGGTCGACCTAACCGGGAGTGTCTTCGGCAACGTCTTCGATCTGTTTCAGAGCGCGTATCGGCGCGCCCTCGCCGAGTCCGACATCCGCGACTTCGACGCGCTGCAGGTCGGCATCATGCACGCGGAGGAATTCGAGAACCGCGCGAACATCGCCGCCAAGGTCGCCGACCGACTCGGGCTCGTCGGCGTGCCCGCCGTGCGCTCCGAGACGGCGTCGTCGACGGGCGCCGCCGCGTTTCACGAGGCCTGTTACAAGATTCGCTCCGGCGCCGCATCGAACGTGCTCGTGATCGCGGGCGAACGCATGAAGACGGTCACGACGCAGGCGGCGACGGAGATCATGTCGAAGACCGTCGATCCCGTGGAGCGCCGCTTCGGCTTTACGATGCCCGCGCTGATCGCGCTCGTGACTCAGGCGTTCTTCCAGCGCCGGGGCGTCCGCGGCGCGCGTGTCGCGGACGTGCTCTCGCGGCTCATGTTCCGCGCGCACGCGCTCGGCGCGGACAATCCGCTGGCGGCGTTCGCGGGCAAGCCGGAGCCGCTCGCGGCGTACTTCGACGAGACCCGGAACTTGCCCGTCGCGACGCCGCTGCGCCGCAAGGACTGCTCGCCGATCTGCGACGGCGCTGCGGCGATCATCCTCACCGATCGCCCTCAGCCGGTGCGCGTCGCGGGGCTCGGCGCGGCCACGGACACGGCGTCGCTGCTCGACCGGGTCGAGCTCGACTCACTCGCGGCGACGCGGCGCGCGGCGGCGTTCGCGTTTCACCAGGCGGGCATCGCGGATCCGCTCGCGCTCGAGGGGCTCGTGCTCGAGTCACACGACGGGTTCAACAGCCTGCTCCCCGTGAATCTCGTGGACCTCGGCCTGTGCGCTGCGGACGAGGCGCTGGAAGCGCTGATCGGCGCCGCGGGCGGCGTCGACCCCGCCGTCGACCCCTACACACATCGGTGGAGCGGCCCGGGCGGTCGCCGGCCGGTGAACCTGTCCGGCGGGCTGAAGTCGCGCGGACATCCGGTCGGCGGCACGGGGCTGTACCAGCTGGCCGAGCTGTATCTCCAACTCACGCGCCGCTTCCCGAACCCGCGCGCGCAGGCGGCAGACGCGCGGCTCGGGCTGTCTCACTCGATCGGCGGTCCGGGGAACAACGTGTACGTGACCCTGCTCGAGCGAGCCGACAACCGGCGAACGCGCGCCCCGAGTCTCTCGCGGCCGGAGCGCCGCGCGGCGCCGCGCGCCGCACCGCTCCCGCCGCAGGCGCTGCACGGCCGGGACGGCGTGATCGAGGCGGCGACGACCATCCACGTGACTGCGTCGGGAGACGCGCCGATCCACGTGGCGCTGCTCTCCGTCGGGGGACGCCGCGTGTTCGCGAGGTTCGGCGGGACGCTCCAACCCGGCGACGACATCGCGGCGACCTTGCCCGGCCTGCGCGCACGCTTCGTGGTCAGCGACGACGGCGACCACGTGTTCGAGGTTCTGCCCGAGCGCTTCCCCGTCGGCGCGCTCGTCCGCAGCGCCTGACTCAGTCCTCGGCGGGGTACGCGCGCGGGCGTCCGCCCGCTCCCGCCTACGCTCGGCTGCGCCTCGCTGCGCGCCCTTCGGCTCGCGTCTTGCCCTTCACCGGAACCAGGCGGTGCAGCGAGATCTCGCGCGTGCAGTTGAGCCGCACGGGCGGGCCGGCGACGCCGAGGCCGCGGTTCACGTAGAGGAGCGCGCCGGTGGTGTCGTCGCGGAACAGGCCGCGGGTCCAGCGCGAGATGAGCCGCGACACATTCTGGTGTTGGGCGGGGAAGGGCAGCGCGATCTGACCGCCGTGCGTGTGGCCCGCTAGCGAGATCGGATAGCCGAGGCGCGACGCCTCGCCGAAGTAACTCGGCCGGTGTACGAGCAGGATCCGCGCCATGTCGCGGGGCACGTCGGCGGCGAGCTTCGTCAGCGCCTCGTGCGTCGAGTCTTTCTCCGTCCAGCCGCGCCCGGGGTCCTCGACGCCGACGATCGCGAGCGCCGCGCCCGAGACCTCGACCTTGGCCCAGGCGTCCCGCAGCACGCGGATCTTGGTCATCGACTCGAGCCCGCGCGCGACGGCATCCGCGCCCGTGTAGACGTCGTGATTGCCGAGCACGCAGAAGACGCCGAGCGGCGCATCGAGCGACGCGAGCTCGCGGCAACCTTCGTCGATGAACGACGGATCGAAGTCGAACACGTCCCCGGTGATGACGATCAGGTCCGGCTCGAGCGCATTCACTCGCGCGATGAGTGCGCGCAGGCGCGGCGCACGCAGCTGCAGGCCGATGTGCAAGTCCGAGATCTGTGCGATGCGCAGACCCGCGAGCGCGTCGGGCAGGCCCGGCAGCGGGAGATCCACGCGGTCGACCTCGACGCGGTGTTGGCCGACCGCGTAGCCCCAGAAGATGGAGCCGAAGCCGAGCGCGACGGCGGCGCCGCCGCCCGGCACGATCAACGCCTTCGCGACTTCGCCGAGATGCTCGCTGGCGAGCGGTCCGAGCCACGCGAGCGGACCGAACAACGCGAACACGGCGAGCAAGAGCGGCCCGGTCACGAGCGCTGCGACGCTGGCGACGAGCCACAGTCGTCCGACGACGAAGCCCGCGCGCGCGCCGCGCGCGAAGCGCGGCAGGATTGCGAGCGTCGCGGCGTTGGCCAGCGCGAGCGCGGCGACGGCGAGCGCGAACCCGGCGACTCCGAGGCTGCCGACGCCGGTTGCGCGCAGCGCCCACTCGACGATCAGCGCCTCGGAGCCCGCCGCGATGAAGAGCGCCGAGACGCGCGCGTTGCGCAGCGCCGCGCGCCCGCCGCGTCCCAGTGTCTTCCTCGCAGCCGTCATGCCCGGAAGAGTCGCCCGTTCGCTCGCCGCGCTCAAGCGGGCGCGCCACAGCAGAGCGCGACGACCTCGCGATCGCTGATCTCGCCGCGCTGATCCGCCACGCGCTGGAAGCGCTCGAACGCGCGGTCGAGCGCTGCGCCGTCCAGCGCGAAGCCGAGCGCGCGCGCGCGCGACGCAAATCCGTGTCGCCCCGAGAGCTTGCCCAGCACGATCTCCGTACCGACCGGGTGTCCGATCTCACTCGGATCGATCGCCTCGTAGGTCGTGCGGTTCTTGAGCACGCCGTCCTGGTGAATGCCCGACGCGTGGCGGAAGGCGTTCTTCCCGACGATCGCCTTGTTCGGCGGAACGGCGAACCCCGAGTGTCTCGCGACCGCCTGTGACAGCCGGTAGATGCCCTTCGTGTCGACGCCCGTGCACACGCCGAGCGCAGTGCCGTGCTCGCGCAGCGCCATCAGCACTTCCTCGAAGGGGGTGTTGCCCGCGCGCTCGCCCAGGCCGTTCACGGCGAGCTCGACCTGACGCGCGCCTGCGGAGATCGCCGCGAGTGAGTTCGCGGTCGCCATGCCGAGGTCGTCCTGCCCGTGGAAGCTCGTGACCACGCCCGCCAGCTCGGGCACGCGCGCGTAGAGACCGCGGAACATCTCCGCGACTTGATCGGGGCGCGCACACCCGACGGTGTCGGGCAGGTTGATCGTGGTCGCGCCCTCGGCGATCGCCGCGCGCACCACGCGCGCCACGAACTCGGGGTCCGAGCGGGTCGCGTCCATGCAGCTGAACTCGACGTTCGCGGTGTGTGAGTGCGCGCGCGCCACCGCCGCGCTCGCCATCGCGACGACCTCGTCCGCGCCGCGGCGCAGCTGATGCGCGAGGTGGATCTCGGAGCTCGACAGGAACACGTGGAGGCGCGGCTCGTTCGCGCCCTCGATCGCGCGCCAAGTCACGTCCACCTCGTCCGGCAGCGCGCGCGCGAGCGCGCAGACACAGGCTTGCTTCACGTGCGCGGCGACGGCCGCGACCGACGCGTGCTCGCCGGGCGACGCGGCGGGAAAGCCCGCCTCGATCACGTCGACGGACATCTCGTCGAGCAGCCCCGCGATCTCGACCTTCGCCGCGCGCGTGAAGAACACGCCCGCCGCCTGTTCACCGTCGCGCAGCGTCGTGTCGAACACGACGACTCTCTCTCTTTCCGACATCTCCGATCTCCTCGTCCTTGTGGGGACCTCGCCGTCGCTGAGGCGAGAGAGGAGATCCGGTGCGGCGCTCAGTCAGTCGCGCGGGTTGCGCACGAGCGCGGGGCAAAAAAAATCCTCTCCGGCCTTTGCGGCGGGAGAGGTCCGATTTGCGTTGTGCCGAGCGCTCAGCCCGAGAGCGCGCGGCGGACCCCACCCGCCTCACTAAGGAGGAGCCCGAGAGTCCCGAGCGCGGTGTGGGTCCGAGTCATTGCGCCCCCTACGCTACGCGGCGGCCCCCCGCGCGTCAAGCGCGCCTGAAGACGCGCGGGCTAGAAGCGATCCGACGGCCAATAGGTCGCGGCGCCGTCGCCGACGAGCGTCGCCAGCAGCTCCGAGTCGGGGCACGAGTCAGGCACACCGGCGAGGCGCGCGAGCGGGAGGCGCTCGAGCACGCGCCACATCGGCGAGGGATCGCGCGCGAGCGAGAGCTCGATGCCGCGCCGCTCGAGCGCGCCGCCGACCTCGGGGTCGCGCACGAACGGCGCGTGCAGCGCGTGCGGGCCGTAGGCGTGAGAAGCGAGCAGCTCGGCGAGCGCCTCCGCGCCGCGCGCGTCGCGCCCGTACTCGAGCGCGCGCAGGCGGCCGTTGAAGCTCGCGACGCGCGCATAGGCGACGATCGCACCGTCGCGCGCTGCGACGCGGAAGTCCTCCTCTGGCGTGCCCGCGGTGTGCAGCTGGCCGCGCCAGTAACTCGCGTCGCGCAGCGTCGGTCCCGACAGCGCTCCGCTGTAGGCTCGGTAGAGCTCGTTCACCTGCCAGAGATCCTCGGGGCGGAACGCGCGGCCGGACTGCGGCGGCGGCGTGCTCGAACGCTTCGCCGGAGTGAGTCGCAGGAGCGGCGCCGGGACACGGTGCCAGCCGAGCCGCTCGTAGAGCGGCGCGACCGGCGCCGCGAACAGGAGTGACAGCCACATCTTGCGCCCGCGCATGCGCTCGAGCGCGCGCTCGAGCAGGTCAGACGACAGGCCCCGCCCCCGGTGACTCGCACGGGTCGCGACGCTGCCGATCCCGCCGAGGCGGACGGCTTCTCCGCGCAGCCGGATCGTCTTGTCGAAGATCTGCAGACACGCGACCGGAGCGTCGCCGTCGAGCGCGAGCAGATAGTCGCCGTACGCGAACGCGGGATCGAAGTCCATGTAGCGCTCGAACAGCTCGCGCAGGCCGAACGCGTGCTCCAAGAGGTCGAGCACCGGACCGCGGTCCTCGCGCTTCATCTCGCGCACCTGCATGCGCGCGAGTCTAGGGCAGGGAGTCGGCCAGCGTGTCGGTGACCACCGCCGTGAACGCGCGTGTGTCGAGCTTCCCGCCCACGTCGGCGGTCGACTTACCGTCCGCGATCGCGCCGAGAACGGCCGAGCGCAGCGCGCTGCCGAGCTCGACGCGTCCGGTGTGATCGAGCAGCAAGCCGAACGCGAGCAGCGCGGCGGTCGGATTGCAAACGCCCTTGCCCGCGATGTCGGGCGCAGTTCCGCCCGCGGGATCGAACATCGCCACGCTGATCTCGCCCGTGCGCGCGAACGCGTAGTTGCCGCTCGCGCCCGTGCCGAGACTCCCGACCAGCCCGCACGCCATGTCCGACAGGAAGTCACCGTACTCGTTCAGCACGAGCACGACCTGATAGTCGTTCGGCCTCAGGATCACCTTGGCGAGCAGCGCGTCGAAGAGCTCCACGCGATGCCGCACGTCCGGGTAACTCGCCGCGACCTCGCGCACGATCGCCTCGAAGAAGCCGTCGGTCGCGCGCTGGATCGTGTGTTTCGACGACGAAGTGACTGACAAGTGATTGCGGCGCGCGTACTCGAACGCGAAGCGCGCGGCCTCGGTGCAGGGGCGCCGCTCGACGATGCGCAGCGCGACCGCGACGTCCTCGCCGATCATCTGGCCCGGATCATCGTACGTGCCGCCCGTGGCGACGCGCACGATCTCGAGCGCGACGTTCTCCTTGAAGTTGGACGAGATGCCGCGGATCGAGAGCACCGGCCGGTGAATCACCGAGAAGCCGAGCCTCCGGCGCAGCACCGCGTTCGGGCTCTCACCCGCTGTCACCGTCGGATACTTCAGACCCAGGCGCGTCGCGCGCAGCGATGCCTCGGCTTCGTCGTAGATGTCGGGGTTGCGGCGCCGGCTCTCGAGCGAGAGATCGACGGGCGTGAACTCGATCGGCAGCGGCAGCACGGCCGCGAGCGCGTGCACGGATTCGCGCAACTCGGGGCCGATGCCGTCGCCGAGCAACTCGGTGACGCGCAGTGGTTCCATCGCCGAATGAATCGCCTGCTAGACTCGGTTTCGCAATGTCGGAGCTGCGAAGTCTCTACCAGGACGCGTTCAATCTCTTTGCCGCCGGCAAGTACGACGAAGCGGTCGCGGCGTATCAGCGCGTGCTCGCGCGCGACGCGCGCTTCTCCCTGGCGTATCAGGGCCTGGCGGAGGTCTACAGTCGGCTGAACCGACTGGACGATGCGATCGCGACCATCCGCAAGGCGATCGAATGCGACCCCGACGAAGCGCTGTTCCACACGAGTCTCTCGCGCTTCCTCCAGCGCCAGGGGAAGATCCCCGAGGCGGAGGAGGCGGCAGCCGTCGCCGCGCGCAAGAACGCGCACCACTGACTCCGGGTGACTCGTGAGCGCGTTGGCGCTCGCGGTGTTGGTCGGCGTCATTCACGTCCACCACGTGCCGTCGCACGACAGCAGCGCCTCGTTCGAAGCGGTGCTCGACGCGGCCGAGCAGGCGGGTCTCGACTTCGTGGTGCTCACCGATCACGCGGACGTCGACGCGCCGGCGCCGCTGCCCGGGATCGAGCACGCGGGCGTGCGCGTGGGGCCGAGCGGGCGGCGCGTTCTCGTGCTCGTCGGCGCGGAGTTCGCGACCGACGACGGCCATCTGCTCGGGCTGGCGATCGACCACGCCGTGCCCGCGATCGGTCGCCCGGGGCGCGACGTGATCGCCGACATCCACGCGCAGGGCGGCTTTGCCGTGGTGCCGCACCCGTTCTCGCACGGCGGCTGGCGCGACTGGAGCGCGGACTTCGACGCCATGGAGGTGCAGAACAACGCCTCCGACTTCGAGCGCCTGTACGGACCGCTGCTCCCGATCCGAATCCTGCGCTTTGCGTTCGACCGCGACGCGGTGCTGCGCGAGCTGTGGAAGCGGCCGACGGAGGAGCTCGCGAGGTGGGACGAGCTGCTCGCGGCGGGCCGGCGTATTCCAGGCTTCGCCGGCGCCGATGCACACCAAAACGTGTCGCTCTTCGGCTGGCGTCTCGATCCGTACCCGCAGATGTTCCGCGGCCCGCGCATGGTCTGTCCCGCCGCGCCGCTCGAGCCGGCTGCGGTGTGGCGGCTGCTGCGCAGCGGCGCGTGCGCGATTCGCTCGGAGTTCTACGAGTCGCGGGCCGGCGAGGCGGTGCGCATCGAGTTTCCGAGCGGCCGGGTCGAGTGGCAGCTCGACGGAGGTGAGCGCGTGCTCGAGCTCGACAATCCACCCTTCGACCCGCCGCTATACTCGGCACCGTGACTCGCATCGATCTGCGCAGCGACACCGTGACGCGCCCGAGCGCGGGGATGCGCGAGGCGATGGCCCGCGCCGACGTCGGCGACGACGTGTACGGCGAGGACCCGACCCTGAACCGCCTGCAGGAGGTCGTCGCCGCCCGGCTGGGCAAGGAGGCGGCGCTGTTCGTGCCCTCGGGCACGATGGCGAATCAGATCGCCCTGCGGTCACTCACCGAGCCGGGCGACGCCGCGATCGCGACGCGCGACGCGCACATCTATCTGTACGAGTCAGGCGCAGCGGCCGCGCTGGGTGGCGTGCAGTTCACGTTGATCGGCGAGAACGGCGCGTTCACGACAGACGAGCTGCACGCGGCGATCTACCCCGCCGACGACCACTATGCGCGGACGCGCGTGGTCTGCATCGAGAACACCCACAACCGCAGCGGCGGGCGCGTGTTCGCGTTCGAGGCGCTCCGGGAAGTGACTGACGCGGCCAAAGCCCGCGGGCTGCGCGTGCATCTCGACGGCGCGCGCCTCTGGAACGCCGAGGCCGCGACGGGCATCGACACGGCGCGCTGGTGCGCGGCGTTCGACTCGGTCTCGGTGTGTCTCTCGAAGGGCCTCGGGGCGCCGGTCGGGTCACTCGTCGCCGGCTCGCGCGAGCTGGTCCAGCGCGCGCACCGCTTCCGCAAGATGCAGGGCGGGGGCATGCGCCAAGCGGGCGTGCTCGCGGCCGCGGGACTGTTCGCGCTCGAGCACAACGTGAAGCGGCTCGGCGAGGACCACGCGAACGCGCGCCGGCTCGCAGAAGGGCTGGCGACACTGCCGGGTGTCAAGGTCGCCGCGCTGCCCGAGACCAACATCGCGATCTTCGGGCGCGCCGGCGCACCCGCCTGGACGGAGCGACTGCGCGCGCGCGGCGTGCTGGTGAGCGCGCTCTCGAGTGACACGATTCGCGCGGTGACTCACCTGGACGTCTCGACGAGCGACATCGATCAGGCGCTCGCGGTCATGCGCGAGGAGAGCTTGTGAGCGAGAAGCGCGGCCTGCGCTTCGAGTGCACCGGCTGCGGTGGCTGCTGCACCGCGCGCGGCGAGTACGCGCACGTGTATCTGAATCCGGACGAAGCCGGAGCGCTCGCGGACGAGCTGAAGCTCTCGGTGCGCGAGTTCCGACGCCGCTACACGTTCAAGGACGAGTACGGCTACACGCAACTCCGCTTCGACGACGCGAGCTGCGTGTTTCTCGAGCGCGGCACCAATCGGTGCACGGTGTACGGCGCGCGGCCGACGCAGTGCCGCACGTTCCCGTTCTGGCGGGATCTCATCGCCGACGGCAAGTGGACGAAGGAAGCGCGCGAGCTGTGCGAGGGCATCGGCCGCGGGTCGACGCATCGGCTCAGCGACGTCGAAGCGCGCATGCTCGAGATGGAGCTCGCGGACGAGACCTGACGCGCGGGCTATCTTCCCGCTCGCGATGTCGCGTCCGACACAACCGCCGAGTGGCTCCTGGGGCGAGGTCGCGCAGCACTTGCGCGAGACCGCCCGCATGCGCGCGCACCTGCCACCGGAACGCGTGGCGCTGCAACACGAAGTGCTGCGCCTCGCCGGCCGCGTGCACGGGCGGCGCGCGCTCGACGTCGGCTGTGGCACGGGCGCGCTCGCGCGCCAGCTCGCCGCGGACGGCGCGCAGGTCGTCGCGATCGACGTCTCGCCCGCGGCCGTGCACGCTGCCGACCACGACGCCAAGGAGTCGGGCGAGCACCCGCTGCCCGAGTTCGCCGTCGCGGACTTGCTCGCGCCGAGCTCGCTGCCGAAGGGACCTTTCGACCTCGTGACTTGCGTGCTCGCGCTGCACGAGAGCGCTGACTCCGAGCGCGCGCTGCGCGCCGCGGCGAAGCTGCTCCACCCGCGCGGCCGGCTCGTGTTGGCTCTGGAGCATCCCTGGCGCAGCGGCGCGCGCCCGAAGCCCGGGCCGCTGTCGAGTCTGCCGTCCTTGCTCGCGGCTCTGCGCGGCGCAGGTCTGCGCCTCGTCGACGCCGCGGAGCCCGAGCCGCCGGGCGCGCCGAAGGGCGAGCCGCCGCATCATCTGGTGATCGCAGCTGAGCGCACCGCGAAGCGCCCCATCAATCGCGGAACCAGCCGCTAGCGCGGCTTCACTTCAGGGACCCGCTGCCGATGTCCGCTCCGTTGAACTCCTCCGCCCCCGCCGCGCCGCGGACCTGGCTGTTCGGTCCAGTGAGCGACTTGCTCTTCGGCTGCGGCCTCGCGTACGTCGCGGTGTTCGCGGTGCACTGCGTCGCCGGCGCCGCGCTCCGAGCGTGGGTGCCGTTCGCCGTGCTCCCGGTCGCGACCCTGCTCGTGTCGACGCCGCACTACGGGGCGACACTGATCCGTGTCTACGAGGACGCCCAGGAGAGGAAGATCCAGGCACGCTTCGCGGTCTGGGCCACGGCCGGGCTCTTCGGCGCATTCTGGCTGAGTCTGCGCAGCATCCCGCTCGGGTCGCTCTTCGTGACTCTGTATCTGACCTGGAGCCCGTGGCACTACACGGCGCAGAACTTCGGCGTGGCGATGGTGCTGCTGCGCCGCCGCGGCGCGGCGCCGAGCGTGCTCGCGAGTCGCCTGCTGCGCGCGTCCTTCGTGTGCTCGTTCGCGCTCGCGTTCGTGTCACTGCACGGGCAAGCGACGCCCGCGTACATGCCGGACGGAGTCACTGGCTACGCATACTACGTGCGCACCCTCGGCATCCCGGCGCCGATCCGCGACTTCGCGCTCGCCGCGGGGTCACTCGTGTGGCTCGGCCTCTCGGTCTCGGCGGCGGTTCTGCTCGTGCGCGGTGCCACATGGAGGTCGGTCGCGCCCGCGCTCGTCGTGATGCTCTCGCAGACACTCTGGTTCGTGGTGCCCGCGGTCGCGCGCAATTGGCAGATCGCCCAGGGCGTCGAGCCGCTCGGCCTCGCGCAGGCGCAGTACGCGTTCCTGTGGATCGCGCTGGCGCACGCCGCGCAGTACGTGTGGATCACGGCGTCGTACGAAGAGACTCGCGAGAGTGACTTCTCGCTGCCGCGCTTCTACACGCGCGCGCTCGCCGCCGGCTCGACGGCGTGGACCTTGCCCGCGCTCCTCTTCGCGCCCGGCGTGCTCGGACAGCTGCCCTTCGATGCCGGGCTGGGGATGCTCGTCGCGGCGCTCGTCAACCTGCACCACTTCATGCTCGACGGCGTGATCTGGAAGCTGCGCGATCGGCGCGTCGCCGACGTGCTGCTGCGCGAGCCGAGCGCGCCGCCGGTGCCTTCCGCAGCGGGCGCGCGCCGCGGGCCGATGCGCGCGCTCGTCGCGGCGCTCGGCGCGGCGTCGCTCGGTGTCTCGCTGCTCGGCGCGTTCGAGATGAACGAGGGGGTCGGAGACGGCTTCGCGCGCGGCGACGTGCACCGCTTGGAGCGCGCCGAGCAGCGGCTGCGCTGGATCGGACGCGCGAGCCCGGAGGTGCGCACGCGCATCGGCCTGCTCGCGCTGCGCGCCGGCCGACTCGACGCGGCGGAGCGTGACTTCGACGCGAGCCTCGCGCTTCATCCCACGGCCGCGGCTTGGATCGCGAAGGGCTACGTCGCGGCGAAACGCGGAAACTTCGCCGACGCGCTGGCGAGCTACGAGCGTGCGCTGGTGCTCGACGCGCGCAATCTCGAAGCGCTGTCGCAGTCGGCGTACGCGCTGGGGGAGCTCGGGCGTCGCGACGAGGCGGTCGCGCGGCTCGAGCGCGGACTGGCGATAGAGCCCGGGAACGCGAAGCTGCGCGAGCTCCTCGAGTCGATGCGCTGACCTCACACGGGCGCTGCTAGACTCGGCGCGACGGAGGGAGAGCGCGTGCCGGGTCAGATGGTCGAGTTCGCGAGCGACGGCGGGAAGGCCAAGGGCTATCTCGCGACTCCGGCATCCGGGGGTGGTCCCGCCGTGATCGTGATCCAGGAGTGGTGGGGACTGGTCGCACACATCAAGGACGTCGCCGACCGCTTCGCCGCTGCGGGCTTCGTCGCGCTCGCGCCCGATCTCTACCACGGGGAGTCGACGCAGAAGCCCGACGACGCGGGCCGACTCATGATGGCGCTCGACATCGACCGCGCCGTGCGCGACCTCGAGGGCGCCGTCACTTACCTGCGCGCCCAGACGAGCGTGACTGCGCGCAAGATCGGCGTGGTCGGCTTCTGCATGGGCGGGCAGCTCGCGCTCGCAGCCGCTTGTCGCAGCGCCAGCGTCGGCGCCGCGGTGGACTTCTACGGCGTGCACCCGAACGTGAAGCTCGAGTTCGCGAAGCTCGCCGCGCCCGTGCTCGCCCTGTTCGCGGCGCGCGACGCGTTCGTGACTCCCGAGGTCGCGCGCAAGCTCGAGCGCGACGTGCGCTCGGCCGGGAAGGCGATCGAGGTGCACATCTATCCCGACGCGGACCACGCGTTCTTCAACGACACGCGTCCCGACGTCTTCAACCGCGAGGCGGCCGCCGATGCCTGGAACCGAACGACTCAGTTCTTCCGACGCCATCTCCGCTGAGCTCGCGGCCGGACTCACTCGGCGCGCGCTTCTCTCGGGCGCTGCGCTCTCGCTCGGGGCGCTCGCGCTCTGGCCGCGGGGGCTGCGCGCCGCCGACGCGAAGTTCGACGTCGGCTCGGCCGTGGTCGACTTACTCGCGAAGGGCAAGCTCGTGTACGTCTCGCCGCTGAAGGCCGACGGGCGCGAGAGCCGTTGCCACGGCGAGGTCTGGTACTTCTGGGACAAGGACGCGGTCGCGATCGGGACCGCGACGACGGGCTGGAAGACGCGCGCCGTGAAGAGCGGCAAGAACAAGGCGCGCATCTGGGTCGGCGACTTCGGCTCCTATTCCGGGGCGGCCGAGAAGCTGCGTTCGGCGCCGACGTTCCTCGCGAGCGCGGCCGTCGACACGGACCCGGCGACCTTCGACCGCCTGCTGGCGAGCTACGCGCTGCGCTACGCGGACGAGTGGGGCAAGTGGAAGCCGCGCTTCGAGTCGAGTTACAAGGACGGCTCGCGCACCGTCATCCGCTATACACCGATTGGTGCATAGGGCGCCGTTCGACGCCGGTCACGTGCTGCGATCGAGCGCGCGGTAGGACAGCGCCTCCGCGACGTGCGCGCTCGACAGCGCGTCGGCGCCTTCGAGATCGGCGAGCGTGCGCGCGACGCGCAGGCTGCGCACGAAGGCGCGCATCGTGAGCCCGAGCGCGGCTACGGAGCGCTCCAGGAGCGCACGCGCATTCGCGTCGAGCCGGCAGTGCACGGCGAGCGCCGCGTTCGGAAGCTCGGCGTTGGTGAGCCAGGCCGCGCCTGCGTGTCTGCGCGCCTGTCGCTCGCGCGCGGCTAGCACGCGCTCGCGCACGCGCACACTCGGCTCGGCGCCGCGACCCGAGCGCAGCATGTCTCGCCAGGGAACCGGCGCCACCGGAACGTGTAGGTCGATGCGGTCGAGGAGCGGCCCGGAGAGCTTCCCGCGATAGCGCGCGATCTCGGGCTCGAGGCAGCGGCACTCGCGCGCCGCCACGCCTCGCCAGCCACACGGACAGGGGTTCATCGCCGCGACCAGCTGAATGCGCGCCGGCAGACGCGCGCCGCCGTGAGCGCGCGCGATGCGGATCTCGCCCTCTTCCAGCGGCTGGCGGAGCGCCTCGAGCACCGGCCGGCGGAACTCCGGGAGCTCGTCGAGAAACAGCACGCCGCGGTGCGCGAGGGAGATCTCGCCCGGTCGCAGCGGCCGACCGCCCCCGGCCATGCCGGCGTCGGACGTGCTGTGGTGCGGCGCGCGGAACGGCGGATGCGCGAGCAGCGAGTCACTCGCGAGCGTGCCGGCGGCGCTGTGAATGCGCGTCGCCTCGAGCGCGGCCGCGAACGGAAGTGGCGGCAGGATTCCCGGGAGGCGCTGCGCGAGGAGTGTCTTGCCGCTGCCCGGCGGACCGATGAACAACAAGTTGTGGCCGCCCGCGGCCGCGACCTCGAGCGCGCGCTTCGCCGCTTCCTGTCCGTGCACGTCCGCGAGGTCGGGCTCGGCCGGCGACGCCGCGGGCGCGACGTTCGTCGGCGCGGGTCGAGTCAGTGCGGCGTCGCCGCGCAGCCAGGCGAGTACGCCGGCGAGATCCTGAGCCCCGAACGGCTCGAGCCCGGGACAGAGCGACGCCTCGCCGAGGTTCCCATTCGCGACGACCACCTGGCGAATCACTTCGCCGTCCGCCGCGCCCAGCATCGCGAGCACACCGCGCACCGGCCGCAGCGCGCCGTCGAGCCCCAGCTCGCCGAGAAAGATCGAACGCTCGAGCTGCGCCGTCTCGAGCTCGATCCGCGTGCCCGCGATCGCGACCGCGATCGGGAGATCGAGCGCCGAGCCCACCTTCGGCAGGCCCGTCGGCGCGAGGTTCACGGTGACTCGCCCGGGCGGGAACTCGAGGCCCGATTGGCGGAACGCCGCGCGGATGCGGTCGCGGCTCTCGTTCACCACGCGGTCGGCCTGGCCGACGATGTGAAATGCCGGCAACCCGGCGCCGGCCTCGACCTCGACGGAGACACGCAGTCCGTCGATCACGTGAAGCGTGGCACCGAACGCGCGCACGAGCATGCACACCCCGCGCGGGACCGGCGGACCTCGTCCCTCGTGAGTCGCGCGCGCACGCGGTTGGTGGCGCAAGCCCGCGCGGAGCGGCCGGTGTAAAGTGCGCGGCTTGTCGAAGCCGGCGCGCATCGCAGCTCTGTTCGCGGCCGCGCTGCTGTTTGGACTCGCGTGTCGCGAGCGCGCCGCCGCGCCGGTCGGCGCGCGGCCGAGTGAGTTCGATGGGGCGCGCGCGTTTCGCGACCTCGAGGCGTTGGTTCGCATCGGGCCGCGCCCCGCGGGCTCGGCGCCCGCCGGCGAAGCGCGGACACTGATTCGCGACGAGCTGCGCCAAGCGGGCTGGCGAGTCGAGGCGCACGACTTCAAGGTCGCTCGTCCCGGCGGCGCGCCGGTCGCGATGACCAATCTCATCGCGCGGCGTGGCGGCGGCGACGGGCCGCGCACGCTGGTCATCACGCACTACGACACGAAGAACATCCCGGGCATCGCCTTCGTCGGCGCGAACGACGGCGCGTCGGGCGCCGCGGTGCTGCTCGAGTTGGCGCGCGCGACCGCGAGCGACGAGCCGCCGCCGCCGCTCGAGCTGGTGTTCTTCGACGGCGAGGAGGCGTTCGGAGACAACATCACCGCCGACGACGGCCTGTACGGAAGCAAGGCGCTCGCGCAGCGCATGGCCGACGACGGGTCACTCGCGAAGCTGCGCGCGGTGGTGCTGGTCGACATGGTCGGCGATCGCGATCTGAATCTCGCGCTCGACATGGGCTCGTCGCCGGAACTGCGGCGTACGTTCGAAGCGGCCGCTGCGAAGCTGGGTTTTCCGCCGCCGTTCGATTCTCGCCAGGCGCTGAGCGTGATCGACGACCACTCCCCCTTTCAGGAGCGCGGCGTCGGGGAAGCACTGGCGCTGATCGACTTCCAATACGGCGCTCGCGTATCGCCGGGACCCCGCTGGCACACGTCCGGCGACACGCTCGATGCGGTCTCGGCCGACAGCTTGAGTCGCGTCGGAAGAACGCTGGTCGAGGCGCTGCGCTCGCCGGCGGCGGCGCGGAAGGCGTCGCCCTAGTCTCCCCCTGTTTGCTGCGGCGCGCCGCCGGCGCCACGTCCGAGGCGAACGAAGCCACTGAAGGGAGTCTCGTCATGCGGAAGCCGCGAACTCTGATCGGATCCACCGCGCTGGTCGCGCTAGCGACAGCGCTCGGCTGCGCATCCGCGAAGCCACCGGATGCGAAGAGCGCCCGGGGCGCGGAGACAGGCGCGCCCGTCGGCGTCGCCGCGGCGGGTGCGGCCGCGCGCAGCCCGATCGCGACTTACCTCGAGAAGCAGGCGCAACAGCTCGGCGCGATCCCGGGCGCCGACGTTGCGCGCAAGGACGATGCGCTCATCGTCAGCTTGGAGAGCGGCACCGTCTACGACGCGAACTCGGCGGCGCTCTCGGCCGGCGGCACCGAGCGCATTCGCGCGCTCGCACGCACGCTCCAGGACTTCCCGAAGGAGCGGATCATCGTGAAGGGTCACACCGACAGCGAGGGCGACGAACGCGCGAATCAGCGCCTCTCGGAAGATCGCGCCGACAGCGTGCGCAACCTGCTGGTCGCCGAAGGCGTGACACCGTCGCGGGTCACCGCGGTGGGCCTGGGCGCGACTCTTCCCGTGGCCAGCAACTCGACCGCAGAAGGCCGGCAGCAGAATCGCCGCGTGGAGATCGAGCTGCGTCCAGAGGACGAAGTGCTCCAGGGCGACGCCTCCCAGTGACTCACGACGGCATGATATGGTCGGCACCCGCATGCACCGACGTCTCGCAGTGACGGCTTCTCTCAGCCGCGCGTTCGCGGCGCTGCTCGCATGCGCTGCGTTTGCAGCGCACGCCGACGATGCTGGGCCGGTGAAGATCGAGATCCGCTCACCGAAGCCGGGCGAGACCCTCCACAACAAGACCGACATGGCGCCGCTCGCCGGGCTCGCGATCGCCGGGGAGCGACCAACGAGCTTCGACGTCATGGTCGTGATCGATGTCTCGGGCTCGACCGAGTACCCGAGCGGCATCGACGTCGACAACGACGGCGTGACCGGTCAAACGGAGCGCTCGCTGTCTCCCGGCGTGGCGGATACGCCCAACACGGATCCCGACGATTCGATCCTGTCGGCCGAGGTCGCCGCCGCGACGGCGTTGCTCGACGGTCTGGACGCGAGCCGCGTGCACGTCGGCCTGGCGACCTTCTCGGGCGACATCGATCCAGTCACGGAGCGCGGCGTGAACGCCGCCAACGACGCGCAGCTCGAGGTCCCGCTCACCGACAACTACGGCGCGCTGCGCGGCGCGCTCGAGGCCGTGAAGCTGCGCGGGCCGAGCGGCGGCACGAACATGCAGGCCGGCGTGAAGCTCGCGCTGCGCGAGCTCGCGTCGCTGCCGGGTGCGCAGTCACACCCGCGCGCGAACTCGAAGAAGGTGATTCTGTTCCTCACCGACGGCAGGCCGTCGCTGCCGTTCGGGCTCGCGAACGTCGAGGACAAGGACGACACGATGGCGGCGATCGACGCGGCGGCGCTCGCGAAGGTCGCCGGGGTGACGTTGAACGTCTATGGGCTCGGGCCGTCCGCGATCGACTATCCCGTCGCGGCGACCGAGATGGCCAAGGCCACCAACGGCGTATACACACCTGTGCGTCGCCCCGGCGACATCGTCGCGCTGCTCTCGGGTGTCTCGTTCGCGAACGTCGAGGACGTCGTCGCAGTGAATCTGACGCTCATGGAGTGGGCGGGGCCGAACGACATCCTGCTCTCGCCCGACGGCTCGTTCACGGGCTTCGTGCCCGTGCGGCCCGGGGTGAATCGCATCCGTGTGTCCGCGCTCGCGAGCGACGGCTCGCGGGGCTCGATGGAGTTCGATCTGAAGTTCGCGCAGCAGGGCATGACCGAGCTCGAGCTCGCGGCCGATCGCGACCGCATCCGGCAGCGCACCAAGGAGATTCAGCTGCGCCTGGAGCGCGACAAACAAGAGGCGTTCCGCAAGCAGGAGCGCGAGCGCACGCTCGAGATCGGCGTCGACCGGGCCGGCGGGCAGTCGGCTCCGCAGGGCACACCGGCGCCGCCCAGCACGACGCCGTCGCACTGAGTCGAGTGACTCAGTTCACGAGGCTCGGATCCGCGACTTCCTTGCGGACGAGCTTGCCCTTCTCGTAGTACGAGGTCACGTCGACGATGCCGTCGCCGTTCGTGTCTTCCTCGCGCTTCACGAGCACGACCTTGCTCGCGTCAGTGCCCTCGAAATACTCCCAGACGTCCGGCTTACCGTCCTGGTTCTTGTCCTTCTCGATGCGCGTCGGGAGACCGCGAGCGTCGAAGTAGGTTCGCGCGTCCATGACACCGTCGAGTGTCGTGTCCTCGATCTCGACGCTGCGCTTTCCGGCGACGTACTCGATGCGCCGATCGACCTTGCCGTCGCCGTTGTTGTCGTATTCCTCGTAGGCGAGGACGCCGCCCTGGTACTGCAAGTAGCCGTCGCGCGTGCCGTCGAAGTTGCGGTCGACCTCCACGCGTACCGCCGTGTCGCCGCCGTCGTACGTCAGCCAGCGATCCGGCTTGCCGTCCTGGTTCGTGTCTTCGGCGCGTGAGGCGAGGCGGCCGTCGGGGAGATAGGTGTTGACGGAGTCGAGCGTTCCGTCGAAGTCCGTGTCTTCCTCGCGAGTCAGCACACGGCCGGTCTTCGGGTCGATCGTGATCTTGATCTCGGGCCGGCCGTCGCGGTCGGCGTCGAGTGTCTTCACGAGGCGCTCTTCCTTGCCGACCTTCACGGTCTTCGTCTCGAAGATCGAGTCGGGAATGTCGCGCTGGCAGGGGCGCTTCGGCGCGGCGGTGGGGTCCGACGGAGTGGACCCGCCTGCGCAGTCCTTCGCCTCCTGCTGGAGTGACTTGTTGATCTCTTCCTGCTTGTTGATCGCGGCGAGAAGCTCTTCCTGGTGCTTGAGCTCCGCCTCGATCTCGGCCTCGAGATCCTGCTGCTTCTTCAGCTCCTCGTCGACCTCGTTCTCCATCTGGTCGTCGGAGCTGCGCGGCTCGCGACCCTGTGGCGCGCTGCGGCGACCCGAGTCGAACGGAACGTCGCCGGTGATCACGCCGTACAGACCGAACGCCACGGCGCCGGCGAGCGCGCCGATGCCGGCGCCGAGCTGCGCGCCGATCACGGTTCCGATGATCATGCTCTCGAGACCCGCCTCGGCGCGGCGCGCGATGTCGTTCTGTCGGCGTCGCTGCGCCTGCGTCGAGGCCGTCTTCTTCTTTTTCTTCGGCTCGTCCGCCGGCTTGGAGTCACTGCTCGAAGCGCCGTCGCTACTGGCATTCGCGGTCGTGTCTGCCGCGGGCGGGGTAGCGGTCGAGTCACTCGCCGCGGGCGGCGAGTCGGAAGGCGCCGGAGTCGACGCAGGCGCGGGCGTGGCGCTCGAAGTGTCGCTGCTCGCCGGATCTGCCGGCGCTCCGGGAGCCGGCGTCGGGCCCGTGTGGCTCGCGCATGCGAGGTTGGCGCAGAGCATCGCGACCAGAAGCAGCTTCGGCGCGTTGGTGGTCGGCTTGCGCATTGTTCGCGGCCTCTGTCGCAACTCTACCTCGGCCGTTCGGAATTTGCCCCACGGGGAAGATCGGCGCCGGGAAACGCTCGCTTGAGAAGGTGGTTCGCGCGCGGAGCTGCGTCTGACTGACTCTCGGCGGCATGATAGACGCTCGAAGATTGCGTGGCGTTTGGTTGACTTCTGTGACGCGCTGCGTAAGCTCGACCGCGTTTTATGGGTGAGTGCGGCCGCGAAAAGCCGTCGATGCCCGGCGCGGGTCTGCTCAGGTCCGTGATTTTCGAGGCCGATGGCTTTCCCATGGGGGGCGCGTGGGCCTCACGCTGATTCAGCGCAGTTCGGGTACCCGGCCACCGAAGAATCCGAAGATCGCGCTCGTCCTCGCGGGCGGCGCCGTCACCGGTGGAGCGTTCAAGGTCGGCGGACTGAAGGCCCTGGACGAGTTTCTCGTCGGGCGGAAGGTCACCGACTTCGACTCGTACATCGGGCTCTCGGCCGGGGCGTTCCTCGCGACGTCCCTTGCCGCGGGCATCACGCCCGACGAGATGATCGAGGCGCTCGAGGGCACGTCCCAACGGCTCGACCAGCTGCGCCCGATCGACTTCTACAACCCCAACATCGGCGAAGTCATCGGGCGGGGCGCGGTGTTCGGTGCGCGGCTGGCTGCCTACGTGCCGGGCCTCTTGTTGGATCTGCTCTCCGTGCTTCCCGAGCTACCCGCGAAGCTGGGCCCGTCGCTGCGTCGATTGCTCGATGCGCCGAGCTACACGCACGTCGAGTCGTTCCTCATGGAGTTCTACGCGGAGGTGTCGCCGAAGCGCGAGTTCCCCTCCGTGGGGGCGCTGCTTCCGTCGGGGATCTTCGACAACGCGCCGCTCGAGCGCTGGCTGGCCACGAACATGGCCAAGCTGGGCGTGCCCAACTACTTCTCCGATTTCTACCGCGAGACTGGCCGCAAGCTCTACATCACGGCCACGAATCTCGACACCGCCGAGCGCGTGCTCTTCGGTCCCGAGAACGACCACGGATTGACGATCTCGGAGGCGGTTCAGGCGTCGAGCGCGTTGCCCGGCTTCTTCCGCCCGGCGCGCATCAACGGCGTCGACTACGTCGACGGTGGAATCCGACGCACCGCGAACATCGACGTCGCCGTGGAGCAGGGAGCCGATCTGATCATCTGCTACAACCCGTTCCGACCGTATCTGAACGAGCCGCACGCCCCGGGGCGAGTCGGTAGCCGCTATCTCTCGGACCGCGGTCTCCAGACGGTGATGAACCAAGTGCTTCGCACGTTGCTTCACACCCGGCTCGCCATGGGCTTGCGCGCCTACATGTACGACGAGCACTTCCGCGGAGACATCGTCGTGATCGAGGCGCGCGAGACCGACGAGAAGTTCTTCGACCTGAACCCGCTCGTGTTTTGGCGTCGAGCCGACGCCGTTCAGCATGGGCTCGAGTCGGTTCGAAAGACGCTGCTCGACTCGGCGGACGTCCTGCAGCCGATCTTCGCGCGCTACGGCATCGACTTCCGCGCGCCCGCCGCCGCTCCGCGATCCGCTCCTCCGACAGAACGCGAGCCGCGCGCGGCAGGTCCGAATCTCCGCGTGGTCTCGGGCGGGACCCCAGGCTAGACAGGGCTCGAACGCTCCGTCCTTGAGGCGAATGGCCCCTCGTGATAGCTTGGCGACCGATTTACCACGGCTGTTCCGTGGAATCGGGGTTCAAGCGTCGCGTCGGCGCGCGGCTGAACCGCACCGAGCCCGAACCGTATCGCCTACCTGGAAGGGCGGGCGCGCCGAGCCGGACCTCAACACGTGGAGCCATGTGCACGCTGATCCTATTGGACCGCGTCGTGCCTCAGATCCCCGTGATTGCGGCGGCCAATCGAGACGAGTTCTTCGCGCGGCCCGCTGCGCCGCCGGTTCACTTCGCGGCGACGACGGAGCGTCCCGCATTCGTCGCTCCGCAGGATCTGGACGCCGGTGGGACGTGGATGGGCGTGAACTCGAAAGGGGTCTTCGTGGGATTGACCAACCGCCCCGCTGCGGCGAAGCCGGTGGGCGCACGCTCGCGCGGCTTGCTCGTGGTCGATGCTCTCGGAGCGGACTCCGCCCCGTCGGTCGTCCGGGAGGCCGATCGGCAGCAGGCCGAGCGCTACGCGCCGTTCAACTTGCTGGCGACAGATGGCCGCGAGACCTGGCTGATCCGAAGAACCGAAGACGGCGTCCAGACTCGGCATCCGCTCGAACCGGGGATCCATGTGATCTGCAACCGGGATCCGGACGATCCAAGCTCGACAAAGGTCGGCCGAATCAAGGGTTTACTTGCAGATCTCGATTTCGGGCTTACTCGAGAACGGCTGGTGTCGGAGCTCTTTCGCGTGCTAGGGGCGCATCCGACAAGCTCGAATCCGCTGGAGAATCCCTGCGTCCATACGGCCGAGTACGGAACTCGCTCCTCGTCCGTGTTGATGCTCGGAGCGTCTCGAGACTCGTACTGGTACGCCGACGGCGCGCCGTGCGAGACCAAGTATCGCGATTTCACCGTCCTGCTCGACGACCTTCGTGCGTCGCGGCAGGTGTGAGGACGTAGCAACGTGAAGAGAATCGGAAGCAATCTGAGACCTGCGGATCAGAAGCCGCACCGCAACCTGCGGAGCATCATCCGCTACTCGACGAGCGAGAAGCCGTACAACGACTACCCGCGGCGCATTCTATCTCCGCCTATGCCGAAGGAGTGCTGCACGGACGAGAACCGTGAGCTCGTCGGCAACACGCGGGAGATCGACGGCTTCAAGTTCTGTTACAAGATCTGCAAGACGTGCGGGCACGCCGTCCGCTACTTCTACCCGGCCGTCGAGAGCAACGACGAAGCCGTGAGTAAGTACCGCGCCTGGAAGCGGTACATGGTCCAGTAACTCGACCCCGGGGGTGGGCGTGGCGAGACTGTGGACCCGAGCTCGGATCGCGCGCGAGGAAGTTCGTTTCCTCTCGGCGCGCAAGATCTACAACCTCGCGATGGAGCAGATCGCTCCGCGGCTTCACTGGGTGCGCCTGCCGTATCGCCCGACGAAGATCACCGTCGAGTCGGGGAACGTCTGCAACCTGCGCTGTCCGCTGTGCCCGACGGGCCAAGGCGACCGCTCCGCGCAGAAGGGCATGCTGCCCTATGACACGTTCGAGAAGATCCTCGACCAGCTCGGCAAGGATCTGATCACGCTGCGGCTCTACAACTGGGGCGAGCCGCTTCTGAACAAGCACATCGTGAAGATGTGCGAGCTCGCGTACGCGCGGCGTGTCTCGGTGAAGATCTCGAGTCACTTGAACGACCTGACGCCAGAGCTCGCCGAGGGTCTGCTGCGCGCGAAGGTGAAGAAGATCTACATCTCCGCCGACGGCGCGACGCCGGAGAGCTACGCGATCTACCGGCGCGGCGGTGACTGGAAGGTCGTGATGGACAACATCAAGATGCTCGTCGCCAAGAAGCGCGAGATGAGCGCCCATTTCACGCGCGTCATCTGGCTCTTCCACGTGTTCCGCCACAACGAGCACGAGGTGCCGATCGCGCGCCGGCTCGCCGAGGAGCTCGGCGTCGAGCTGCAGCTCAACAAGGCGCGCACGGACATGGGCAAAGAGATCTTCGAGACGGCCGAGCAGGCGCTCGAGCGCGACGGTCACTGGCTTCCCGAGAGCAACGAGTTTCTCGCCTTCGATCGCGAGCAGAAGTCCGCGCAGCGCGAGGTGATGTGTACGCTCCCGTGGAAGGACACGGCGATCAACTGGGACGGCAAGGTGCTCGCGTGCTGCAGCGTGTACAGCGAGAAGCACCACTACGGCTCGATTCATGAGCGCGACTTCGGCGAGATCTGGAACGGCGAGATGTACACCGAGGCGCGTCGCGAGATCGTGGGTCAGTCACCGACCAAAGACACGATCTGCAAGACCTGCAAGCACAACGGCTACCTGTTTCTGTAGCCGTCTCGCCGACGGCTGCGCCGCGCCGCTAGGACTCGAACTCGAAGGCGTGCGGGTTCGCGAGCAGCGCGCCATGAGTGGTGAAGCGCCACTGGGGCGGCGCCCGGAAGCGCCCGTAGGGCGCGAGCGCGGCCAGTGAGCGCGCGATGATCTGGTCCGCGGGCGCGCGCGGCAGCGCGGTTCCCGGATCGACAAGGTCCACGTGCGTTCCGTCGAGCCGCGCCGGGCGGAGCGCGGGAAGGCCGAGGCGCTCGAGTTGGTGCGCGCGCACCCAACACAGATGTGCGTCAGTCGCCGTGAGCTGCAGGCGCAGCGTCTTTGCGCGCGCGCGCGCGCGTACGACGAGCGCAGTCCCCTCGCGCGCGATGTTCCGCCCGACCTCGTCCGCGCTCGCGGCCGCGCGGCGCGCGTCGCGGCGGCGGATGCGCCGGAACTCGGGCCAGATCTTCCGCCATGCGGCGCGCCGCTCCGCCCGACCCTCGCGCCCCT
>Ga0326730_1000024_pt1 | contig 45751 bp, 25 predicted proteins | sample MHFSIPfraction_3_FD_207740 | JGI IMG/M metagenome (GOLD analysis project Ga0326730, IMG submission 207740) | Lab enriched peat soil microbial communities from Michigan Hollow, Ithaca, NY, United States - MHF7AN SIP fraction | ecosystem: Environmental > Terrestrial > Soil > Wetlands > Peat...
TTCGCAGCGCCTGGACCTTGAAATCCACGGCGTCCTGGGCGGTGAGGACGAGCACCGGGACCGCGTTCCCGCGATCGCGCAGCGTCCGCAGGACTTCCCGTCCTTCCATCGAGGGGAGACGCAAGTCGAGCACGACGACGTCGTAGTGCCCGTCTGAGGCGAGCTGGAGCCCTTCCGCGCCGTCGGCCACCAGATCCACCTGGCTGCCGGCTTCGGCCAGTCCTCGCTTGACGTACTGGCCGACCGTGCGGTCGTCTTCGATGACGAGGAGTTTCACTCGGCCGCGGGCAGGTAGACTTTGAAGTTCGAGCCCACCCCCACCTGCGATTCGACCTCGATGCGGCCCCGGTGGTCGGCGACGATGCCGTAGCAGATCGAGAGGCCGAGACCGGTGCCGCGTCCCTGGGGCTTCGTCGTGTAGAACGGCTCGAAGATCTTGGAGAGCTCTTCCTTGCGGATCCCGATGCCGGTGTCGATGAATTCCACCAGCACCTCATCCGCTCCGCGCCTGGGACTGCGGCTCGAGCGGACCGTGAGAACGCCGCGCGAGTTCATGGCATCCATGGCGTTGAGCATCAGCGACATGAACCCCTGGATGAGCCGCTCGGGATCGACCATCACGGCCGGCAGGCCAAGCGAAAGCTGCCGCTGCACCGTGATGCGCTTGAAGCGGTCGTGGTGCTTCAGCAGGAAGAGCGTCTGCTCGACCAGCTGATTGACGTCCACGCGCTGCTTTTCGCCGGTCTTGGGGCGCGAGAGGTCCAGCAGGCCGTCCACGATGCGGCGACAGCGCTGCACTTCGGCATCGATGATGTTGAGGTATTCCTCGAATCCGGCGCGGGCCGGCCCGGTGAGATCTTCGGCCCGGTGACTCAGGGCCTCCGCGCACGCGAGGATGGTGGCGAGCGGGTTGTTGATCTCGTGCATCACGCCGGCGGCCAGCTGGCCCACGGCCGCCAGCTTTTCGGTCTGCGCCAGGCGCTGCTGGGCGCGCCGCCATTCGGTCACGTCCTCGGCGATGGTGATGACGTGGGTGATCCGCACGTCGTCGAGTCGCATCGGGATCTTGGACACCCGGTAGTAGCGCGAGTCGCCGCTCGCGGTGGATTCCATCTCCATCTGCTGGATTTCGCCGGTCTCGAACACGCGGTCGAACTCGCGCCGCAAGAGGTCGCGGGGCTGGCGATCCAACACGCCGAAGATCTCCCGCCCCACCGCGTCGTCGCGCGCGACGCCCTGCGTCCCGCTTTCGCGCTGGCGGTTCCAGGCGCGGATGACGTAGTCCCGGTCGATCACATACAGGCCGACGGGCAGCGAGTCGATGATGCGGGCGACGAAGGCGCGCTGAGAGTCGGCCTCCCGCGCGGCCAGCGCCACCTCCGTTGCAAGATCCTGCGACAGCTCGGTGGCGGCGATGACCGACGCCAGCAGCCGGGCGACCACCCGCCCCACGTCACTCACCGGGCCGTCGGCCCGCCCCCGGTCCACCCGGAGCTCGAGCGCGCCCAGGCCCTGCTCCTCGAACACGAGCGGGAAGCGCAAGCGCGTGCCACCGCCCGCGATCCGTTCGCGCTCCACCTCACGGCGGAACCACTCCTCGCTCGGGGCGAAGCTCCGCTCGGCGCCCGGGGCCGTCGGCCCGGGGAGCGAGCGAAAGCCGGTCCCCTCGTCGGCGCGCAGCCACAACCGCGCGTCCCCCAGCTCCAGGCCGCGGCGCAGCACGGCGGCGACGCGGGCCAGTGCGTCTTCCGTTACGAATCCGGCGGCGAGAATATCGGCGACATCCGCGAGGACGCGGAGCCCGGCGGGAGGTGACTCGAGGGTCGACCCTGGCATCGCCTCGCTAACCTAGGGGCCTCCGTGGTCATGCGCCAGCGGGACGTCGATTCGCACGCCGATAAACGCGTGAACCCGCTGCACGTTCCCGAAGAACCAGGCCGGCCCCACGAGCAGTGCGAACTTGGCGCCGTCATCCTGACCGACGCGAAGCGCCGGCAAAATCGCCACCGAGCTCCACCGCTGGCCCTCGTCCAGCGGCGACTTCGACGCGAGGTACCCACCGACCTCGAGCGTCATATCCACCCCGATCCGCGTGGGGGTCGCGCCCTCGGCGCCGACGTCGAAGAAATTCGCCGTTCCGCTGCGCAGGCCGAGCGCCAGACCCGCCACGAACCCGCGCTGGTGGCTGATGATGGACGCTTGATTGTCCCCGAAGAAGCCGGCCCGCACCGAAGCGGAGATGTGCCGCACCGGTCCGAGACCGACCGGCTCCACGAGACCGAACTCTCCGGCCTCGATCGACCAGTCGCCACCGAGCGTTCCGGCGAACCCGAACGACAGGGCCTGGCCGGCGAGCGGCGTGGACAAGGCGGTGAGCAGCGTGAACATTGGCGCGATGAATCGACGCACGTTTGTGCTCCTCTCGGGGACGGCTTCGGGTTCACTGCTCGGATCCCGCGCCTGGATGCGCGGCGCCGGTTGGATACCCCGCAGCGCGGACGGCCGGCTCGTGTTCAGCCTCGACGCGCAGCGGCGCTGGACCCTTTCCTACCAGGGCGCCGGGACCCCCGTTCCGCTCGTGCTCGACGCCGAGCTGGCCGTCGGCCTTGGGGAGGGGTGGGTATCCCTGGCGGACCTGGAAGATGTCACCGTAACCCGGCGTTCGGCACCGGAGGGTGCCGAGCTCGTGGTCGCAGGCTCGACGGATGGCGTCGCCGTGGAGGCGGCCTTCGCCCACGGGTCTCCAGGGGAGGCGGCGGCCATCACCGTGACCCTCTCTCCGGACCGCTCTCAGGGCCTGGCGCGGGGCGTCCGCTACGCCCAGCTCGCCCCGGAAACCGTCCTCCCCGGCGGCGAGCCGCTCACCGCGCTGGTCAACGGCTATCACTCCTGGAGCGCCAATCGAGTCGTGACGCTGCCGCTCGAGGAGGGCGAGCAGGCGAGCTACGGCGTGCTGGGACTAACGCGCGGCCGGCGCGGTCTCGCCCTCGCCTTCGATCCCGGGGAGCCCGGAGAGGCCGCGGTCCGTCTGAGCCAGGCAACACTCGAAGCGCGGTCCGACTGGCTGCCGCCGCGCCCGGTCCGCCCCGCCGGGGACGCTGCGACGCTGCGCATCGGGTTCGATCCGGTGGGCGACGCCCTGTCCGCCTTGACGCTGCTGCTCGCCCCCGGCTCGGCCGATCAGAACCGGTTCGCGACCGCGGCGCCGGCCGGGTGGTGCTCGTGGTATGAGCTGTACGACAAAGTCACGGAAGCGGACGTCATCGCCAACCTGGAGGTGTGCGCCGCGCGGTTCGACCGCCGCTTTCTGCGCACCATCCAGATCGACGATGGCTACCAGCGGGCGGCGGGCGATTGGGACGTGAACGCGAAATTCCCGCACGGCCATCGCTGGCTCACCGACCGCATTCATGAGCACGGCTTTCAGGCCGGCCTGTGGATCGCGCCATTCGCCGTGACGGCGGCCTCGGGGATCCCGGCCGCACATCCCTCCTGGCTCCTCACCGAAAAGGGTGTGCCGCTGGCGTTGTGGGACAACCCGAGCTGGGGCGGCCAGGTGTACGCGCTCGACGGAGGCCATCCCGAAGTGCAAGCCTGGCTCGGCGCCCTGGCGCGCCGTGTCGTGCAGGAGTGGGGCTACGACTACTTGAAGGTCGACTTCCTGTTGTACGCCACGCGGGGCGATAGCCACTGGGGCGGCGCGACGCACGCCGAGGCATACCGAGCCGGCCTCGCCGCGCTCCGAGAAGGACTGGGGACGGACGCCTTCCTGCTGGGCTGCGGCGCCCCGCTGCAACACGCCGTGGGCATGGTGAACGGCATGCGCATCGGCGGGGACGTGGACGCCTCGTGGGGCGGCATCCAGGGACCGGCGCGTGCCGCCGCGCTGCGCAGCTTCTACCACCGCACGACCTGGTTCAACGACCCCGATTGCCTCGTCGTGCGCCCGCCCCTCTCGCCGGACGAAGCGCGCGTGTGGGCGTCGATCGTCGCCGTGTCGGGGGGGATGACCCTGTTCTCCGACGACCTGCCGAAGCTCCCCGACGACCGGTTCGCTCTGCTCGAGCGCACCATCCCTCCAGCGCCGGTCGCGGGACGCGCGCTCGATCTGAGCGCGCCGAGCGACGAGCTCGCCCCGGCCATCGTGTCCCCGGAAATCGATCCCGTCCCCCTCACGGGGCCGTGGCGATTCCACACCGGCGACGATGCGGCGTTTGCGGCGAAGGACTACGACGACAGCGCGTGGGAATCGATCCGGGTGCCGGCGACCTGGGAGCGCGCGGGGCACCCAGGCTACGACGGCACCGCGTGGTATCGCACACGGTTCTCGCTCCCGATCCCCTCTCCTGAGCGCACCGGCGGGCGTCTCGATCTGCCGGTCTGGCTCGAGCTGGGACGGCTGGACGACGTGGACGAGACGTTTGTGAACGGGGTCAAGGTGGGACAGCGCGGTGACTTCCCCCCGGCCTATCGCAGTGAGTGGCAGACGTTCCGGAGTTACCCGCTGCCCGGCGACCTGCTCGAGTGGGGCGGAGAGAACGTGGTCGCAATTCGGGTGTTCGACGGCGGTGGCGACGGCGGGTTCTGGAGCGTGCGGCGCGATCCACTGCCCGGCCGCTGGATCGTCGAAGGTGCACGGCAGTGGTGGACGCTGGCGCTGGTGAACTGGGAGGACGAGGCGGTGGATCGACAGGTGCGGCTGGCGGAGTTGGGCATCGCCGCCGAGCGCTGCTCGGTCTATGACGTCTGGCGCAATGCGGCACTCCCGGACGCCGGCGACGCGCTCACCGTGAGGCTCGAGCCTCATGCCGTCCTCGTCCTGGCGCTGCGCCCGGTGGCTGCCCGGCCACAGATGATCGGGACGACCCGACACATCGTTCAGGGCGCGGTGGACATCAACGCCGAGCGCTGGGACGCCGCGACCCGCACGCTCCATGGCACGTCGGTGAACCTCGACCGGCGTCCGTACGCGATCACGATCGCCGTGCCCCGCGCGCTCGAGCCGACGGACGCGACAGCGGAGCCGGGATGTACGCTGCAACGTCTCCCTACGGGTCATGCGGTGATCACGTGGCCAGAGGGAACCGGTGGAAAGGATGTCGAGTGGTCGCTGCGGTTTCGCCAGGCTACTTCAGGCCGGTGAGCTGAATCCCCCGGACGAAATACCGTTGCGCGACGACGAACAACACGACGAGTGGAACGACCGCGGTGACCGCAGCGGCCATCTGATAGGGCCAGTTCGTATAGTACAGCCCGTGGAACGACGCGATGCCCACCTCGACTACCTGCATCCGTACCGAGCGGGTGACGACGAGCGGCCACAGGAAGCTCTTCCACTGATCCACCAGGCCGAACACGGCGAGCGTGGCCAGCGCCGGTCGTGACAGGGGCAACACCACCTTCCAGAAGATCTGCCACTCCCCCGCCCCATCGAGGCGCGCCGCGTCTTCCAATTCGCGCGGCAGCGTCTGGAAGAACTGTCGCAGCAGAAAGATGCCCCAGACCGTGACGAGCTCGGTGGTGATCAGGCCGGAGTAACTGTCCACCCACCCCAGGGCGCTCACGATCAGGAACCGGGGGATGAGCAGCACGATGGCCGGGACCATCAGCACGGCGAGGAACGCGAAGAAGAGCCGATCGCGGCCGGGGAAGCGCAGCCGGGCGAACGCGTAGGCCGCGGCGGCGCTGGTGAGCACCTGCCCGGCTACGACCGCGACGGAGACGACACCCGAATTCCAGAAGAAGCGCCAGAACGGAAGCGCGGTCAGCGCCCCGGCGTAGTTGGCGAACCGCGGGTGCGCGGGGAGCAACGCGGGCGGATAGCGCAGCACCTCGAACTCGTCCATCAACGAGGTGGTGAGCATGTAAAGGAAGGGGAGGACCATCGTCACACCGACGACGGTGACCACGGCGATGCGCGCCCATCCCGCTCCCCGCGCCGCCACGGCGCGCGCGCTACGCATACTGCACTCGCTGGCCGAGCAGCCGGAATTGCACCCAGGTGGCCGCGAACAAGAGGCCGAACAGCAGGAGCGACAGCGCGCTCGCCGGCCCGAATTGGAGGAACTCCCACGCCATCTGATAGATCCGATAGACGAGGACGTCCGTGGCGTGTAGCGGCCCGCCGTCGGTCAGCACGTACACCAGCGTGAAGACCTGAAACGACGTGATGATCCCGGTCACGAGGACGAACAGCGTCACCGGACGGAGCAACGGGAACGTCACCCGCCAGAACCGGCGCCACGCCGTGGCGCCGTCCACCCGCGCCGCATCGAGATAGTCCCGGGGGATGCCCTGAAGCCCCGCCTGAAACACGACCATCTGGTAGCCGACCTGCACCCAGATTGAGACAATCATGACGGCGATGAGCGCCGTGTGGGGATTGCCGAGCCAGTCGACGGGGGCCAGCCCCACGAGCCCGCCGAGATAGTTGAGCAGCCCGAAGTCGCGGTGGTACATCCACTGCCACACCAGCGCGATCGCCACAGCCGAGGAGACATAGGGCAGGAAGAACACCGTGCGCGCCACTCGGGACGCCCGCGAGTGGCGCTGCAACAGCAGCGCCATCCCCAGCGCGATGGCCATCGCCACCGGGACGTGGAGCGTGTAGAGCAGCGTGTTGCGCAACGAAATCCAGACGAGCGGGTCTCGCACCACCGCCGCGAAATTGGCGAGGCCCACGAACGGCCGGGCCGGCTCGATCGGGCTCCAGCGATGCAGCGCGAGATACACCGCGAAGAGGATCGGCCCGAACGAGAACGCCGTCAGATGCAGTGTGGCCGGCGCCAGAAACCCCCAGGCCGCCACCGTCTCGCGCAGCGCCCGCGGCCGTGTCCGCGACCGCTCGACCCATCCGAGGAGACCCACACCCAGCGGCCCGAGCGCCGCCGCGGCAAGGGTGACGGCGAGCCATATCCCGGCGCCCGCTTCACCGGCCTGCGCGCGCAACCGCACCCACTGAGCCCGAGTGAGGCGCACGCGAACCTCGGCGAAGCGCACACCCGCCTCGGTCACGCGTTGCACCGCCGCAGAGCCACTGTCGGACGCCGTCAAGTCGGCTTCCCGTCCGATCGGTGCCAGCCGGATGACCAGGCTGCCACCCCGCTGTGGCACTCGTGCGGCCGCCCGCTCGAGGACCAGGCTCGTCTCGTTGAGCCAGCGATCGGTCGCGTCGCGCTCCCCCTGCACCGCCTGGAGGTATGCGGCAACGCCGACGATCACGGCCACGCCCCAGCAGGCAATCACGGCCCGGCGCCGGCGCCAGCGCTTTCCCGCCACCGCGAGGCCGCCGGTGATCGCAAACGCCACCAGGAACACCAGATTCCATCCCGCGAGCACGGGCTCCGTCGCTACCGGGGTCACCGCGACCGCCCCCACGACGTCCCAGTCCTCCCGGTCCTTCAGCGGCGCGAGCATCGCGCCTTCGAGGAACCGTGTGGCCTCCCGGTCACGCAGCTCGGCGAATACGGTTGCCGACAGCGGGGCGGCTGTCGCCCGCACCAACGGCGCGGTGCCGTGGTACACCTCGATCCGGCCGGCCCAGCCCGGCAGCCGGGCGAGCCCGCGCGATTGCGCGAGCAGCTGTACGAGGTCGTAGCCCGCGTCGCCAGAGGCGGATGGCGTCACGATCGCGAGAAACGCGGCGGCGGTCCGCGCCGCACGGGCGGCGGCTTCGTGCTCGGCGCGCCGGGCCACGCTGTGGCCGACCAGGAGCGCGCCCAGACCCGCCGCCGTGGCGACGCCCAGCGCCCCGAGCCGCCACGTCAGCTTCACCGGGGGTCCCCACTGAGCAACCGGTCGAGCCGGAGCGCCATCTCGTGCGCGGCCACGGCGGGATCGACGTGCTCGAGAGTGATCCGGTCCATCATGTCGGGGAGCGCTTCCTCCACCTCCCGCCAGCGCTCGATCCGCGCTCCCCACGGAATGCGCGCATGCCGGGTGGCACGCAGGAACACCGCTTCCCAGCCGGTCGTGTCGAGAATCGCCTGCGCCTGCGCGGCGGCGGTGAGACTCGGCAGCTCAAGGCCGCCCGCGGCCCGGATCGATTGCGCGACCGAGTCCGCGAGGTACGCCGCCAGCTCGACCGAGAGCCGGCGGTGCGGCGCGCTCACCGGCACGGCGAGCCCCGACGCGTACATCACCGTCTGGGACGGCGCTCCGGTGAGATGTGGGATCTCGACGAACCCCACGCGCAGGCGTCCATCCGACGTATAGGGTCGGAGATTGGGGATCCAGAAATGGCCGGTCGTGAGCATCGCGACCTTGCCCGAGTAGAACAGGCGCAGATTGTCGCCCAGGGTGCGGCGCAGGTTGTAGGCGCGCGGGACGATGCTGTCACGCGTCACCCAATCGGTGTACCAGCGGATCGCCGCGATGCTCGCCGGCGAATCGAGACATCCCGTCGCGTGCCCCCCGCCAGGACACAGAATGTCGCCGCCGCCGGACCAGAGCCACGCCGCCCAGAGGAAGTAGCGCCGGTCGTACGCGGTGCCCCACTGATCGATCTGGCCGTCCCCGTCGGTATCGCGCGTCAACGACTGGGCGACGCGAAGAAAATCGTCCCAGGTCCAATCGTCGGACGGATACGGGATGCCCGCCTGATCGAACAGGTCCTTGTTGTAGACCAGGACCATCGGCGTGTAGCCCTTGGGCAGGGCGTAGATCGCCGCTCCGCGGCGGAAGATGCCGAGGACCGTCGAGTCGTAGCGCGCGAGGTCGATGCCGAGGCGCGGCACGTAGGGTGCGAGATCGAGCAGGACGCGCCGATTGGTGAATGCGGGGACGTCGATGTTGTCGAGCAGCAGGACGTCGGGCGGGTGGCCCGCCACGATCGACGTGAGGATCCGTTCGCGGTATTCCGCCTGCCCCGTGCCGGCGCTCTGCTGCTGCACGGTGATGCCGGGGTGAGACGCCTCGAACGGCGCCAGCACCCGGGTCTCGAGGTCGGCTTCGCGGTAGTCGGCCCAGTTGGCCAGCTCCAGTTCGGTGCGGCCGCTCCCCGCCGCCGTCCCCCCGCAGGCGGCGATCGCGACGCCGACGAGCGCCCAGCGGCACTTCATCCGACGCGCACGCCCGCAACGTCGAACAGGTGCACGTGCGCGGGGTCCACCAGCACCCCCACCCGTGCCCCCGACGTGAGATTCGGGATTCCCGGCACCTTCGCCACCAGCGGGACACCTCCGGCATCGAGGTGCACGAGGGTGTCGCTGCCCAGCGGCTCGACCATGCGGACGTCGGCGTCGCCCACGCCTTCTCCCACGGCGCCGAGCGACACGTGCTCCGGCCGGACGCCGATCTGGACAGAGCCCGTCACATTCGCCGGCATGCGGAAGCGCAGCGACCCGCACCCCACCACGCGCTTCTTCTCCGGCTCCGGCGCACCGACCAAGACGTTCATCCCGGGGCTGCCGACGAACCCCGCCACGAAGGCATCGGCCGGGGCGCGATACACATCGGCGGGGGCGCCGACCTGCCGCAGCCGCCCTTCGTGCAACACGGCGATGCGCTGCCCCATGGTCATGGCTTCGATCTGATCGTGCGTGACGAAGATCATCGTGGCGCCGAGATCGCGGTGCAGCGCCAGCAGCTCGGCACGCATGTCCACGCGCAGGCGGGCATCGAGATTGGAGAGCGGCTCGTCGAACAGGAACACCTGCGGCGCACGCACGATCGCCCGGCCCAAGGCCACGCGCTGCCGCTGCCCGCCCGACAGCTGCGCGGGCCGCCGGTCGAGCAGCTCACCGATGCCGAGTCGATCGGCCGCCTCCCGCACGCGGCGAACGACGTCCGCCGCGGGGGTGCGCCGCATTTCCAGGGGGAAGGCGATGTTCTCGCGCACCGTGAGGTGCGGGTAGAGCGCGTAGTTCTGGAACACCATGGCGACGTCACGATCGCCCGGCGGCAGATGTGTCACGTCGCGAGCGCCGATCTGGATCTGACCCGAAGTGGGCTCTTCCAGTCCGGCAATGCAGCGGAGTGCGGTGGTCTTGCCGCACCCGGACGGCCCGAGCAGGACGAGAAACTCCCCGTCCGCCACGTCCAGGGAGAGGTCCTGAAGCGCCGGTGTTCCCGAGTCGAACCGCTTGGTGAGCTGGCGAAGGGTGACGGAGGCCATCGCGACGATAACCTACGACATTATTCTTTCGCGTGCCGGAATTCTATTTCGTGCTCGTCGGAGAGCTCGAAGCTCACCGCGGCGTGCCGGCACCCCAGGTGCTCGGAGACCCGCGCGACGAGCCGTTCCTCATCCACACTCGCCTCGGTGAGCTTGCGTCCCGGTGGCAGCGCCGGCGCCACCGTCAGGTCGAGATGTCCCCCGGCCGTGCGGCGGACCCGGAGCTGCACGCGCTCCGGTGACGCGCTGACCCGGACGTCGAGCGTGGTGTGGCCGACGTGCAGCCCGCGCCATTCGCAATCGCGCCAGCCCGACGGCAGGTGCGGTGCGAGCGTGAGACGGCTCGCGAGCGCATCGGGCCGCGCCCCGAGCATCCCCTCGATCAGCGGCGACACGAGCATCGCCGCCGACCACGCCTGATCGGGGCAGACGCCGGCCGGCGTCCCCAGATCGCCGTCGAGCACTTCCGCGAAAGACCCTTGCCCGTGGGCGAACGGCAGACGGGCGTTCGCCAGCAAGTGGGTGAGTCCCTGCTCCGCCCGGTGACACGCGTACTCGGCCAGGCTCACCCACCCGGTGTAGAGGGGCCAGACGGCGCCGCAGTGATAGCCCGCGGGACTGTATTGCGGATCCTCGCGCGGAATCAGGCGCACGCCCCATGGGGCGGAGAATCCGGCCGCGCCGATGGCGTCGAGCCAGGCGGTCGCCGGCGCCGGATCGACAGCCTCGAGCAACAACGCCACAGCGGTGAGCGCGGTGCGCGAGCGCTGCGGAGTCCCGTCGGCCATGATGCCGAGCGAGTACCCATCCGCCGTGCGAAACCGCTTGGCGATGCGCGCCCGCGCCCGTGCCGCGCGCTGGGCCAGCTCGTCCGCCAGGGCGCGGTGTCCCAACCCCCGCGCCACGGGCTCCAGCGCCGTGAGTGCCGCCACCCAGATGCTCGCGAGGTAGAGCGTGACGTGCGCGCCCGACAACGGCCCCGTCTCGATCCAGCCGTGCCCCACGCGCGTGTTCTCGATCAGGCCGTCGTCGTCGCTATCGGTCTCGAGACAGAACCGGTAGGCGCGCTCGATCTCGGGCCAGCGCTCGGCCAGAAACGCGAGATCGCCGGTCCAGGCCGCGTAGCGGCCAGCGAGCAGCAGGTACAGCGGCGTCGCGTCCGCCGCGTCGTAATGGGCCAGACCGCTGGTTGTGTATTCGTGAATCACTTTGCCGCTCACGTCCTGCGTGGTGCCCAGGAAGCGGAGCACCAGGCGGGCACTCGCGTAGTCGCCGGCGGCGAGCAGCGCGAAGGCGGACCAGCACGCGTCGCGCCCGAAATACCACGCGTACCCGGGGCGCCCGTCTCCCCAGCCGGGGCGCGACGGCGCGTACCCCGCCACCAGCGAGCGTCCGATGCCGGGCGTCTCCACGAAGCACGCGTCGATTCGGGTCTTGGCCCACTCGAAGGCGCGATTCAGCCCCTCATCGGGCGAGCGCAGCCGCACCAGGTGCTCCTGCACCTGGCCCTCGTGTCGCTGCCGTTGCGCCGAGATCCCGGCGACACCGCGCCGACCGATCGCGGCCACCGCGCCGTCGAGCTCCGCGCGGGACGCGCCGCCCAGGATGGCCATGCGGAACGGCGCCTCGAGGGCGACGCGCAGCTCGCACTCGAGCACCGGCGCGTCTTCGGCCGGGCGCACTCGCCATTCGGCCATCCCCGAGACGATGAATGCCGCCCGCGGCAGGCCGGTGGAGTCGGTCACCAGCAGGACGCCGCCATGCGGGGCCAGTCGGTAGCGCAGGTCGCCGCCGGCGCCCGCGGGGTAAGGCCACATGCGCCGCAGATCGACCCGCCAGCCGAGCACCAGGTCGACCGGCGTGCGCAGCCCGCGCGCCCGCCCCACCTTCTCCGGCCGATAGTCGAGCAGCACGATCGGATGATCCAACCCCGTCGTCACCGCCTCCTCGACGATGCGTGCCCGGCTCACGAGATGTCGCTGGACGAGGAGCGGGGTGATCTGCGCGTCCCGCACCAGCGGCGCTTCGCCGCCAAGCGTCACGGTGAAATCGCGCAGCAAGCGGTAGGGGTGCGCCCAGATCTCGCGGATGCCGCGCTGCTCCCCGCCCACGACGAGGACGCGCCGGCCGGCGAGCGTGATCGCCTCGTCGGCCAACGCCCGGCTCTCGACGTGCAGCGAGGATTCGAGACCGGGCAGCGGCCCGTCGAGTCGCGCCCGGTCCGGCAAAACGAGATTGGGGTCCTCGTACGCCGCGCGACCGGGCTCCGGCCAGCAGGCGGCGGGGGCGTCGCGGCTCTGGTGGGGAATCCCCTGCCCCGTGATCGCATTCTCGATCACGGTGCGGAGTTGTCGGGACAGGAGGTGATCCTGCGCACCCGGGACGATGTAGGCGCCGATGCACAAGACACCGCCCTGGCCGACGTCGTACTCCCACGCCACGATGCGGTCGGCATTGAGATGGATGTAGGCGCGCTCGCATGCGACGACTCGACCCCACCGAGGGCGCCGGCCGCGGGCATAGGTCGTCCGCACAAAACGCTCGCCATCGCTCGGCGCCCATACGTAGGTCCCCTGACCCAGCCGCTCGAACAGCGGATGCGGTCCGAACGAGGCCAGCCCGCGCACGTGCGGGGCGGCGCCGAACTCGTCGTCCGCGTGCCGCCACTCCCGGACCGCCGTGTCGTTGGGACCATCGGCCTCGAGCCCCAGCGCGACGACTCCCGCCGCGGCGCGCTGGGTGAGCAACAACCGCCCGCCCCGCTCGATCCAGGGCATCACCACGTCCGCCGGCAGCGGGGGCGGCTCGTCTTCGGCGTGCACCCAGAGGAGATCGCGCTCCCCGAGCGCCTCTGACCAGCGCTCGAGCGACAGGCGGCGCGGCGCGACGTCCCCGAGCGACGTCAGCAGCTCCCAGGCGGCATCGGCCCCCGGACCGATCGCGAGGAGGGCAACGCGTCGCACGTCAGAAGCCCACGGTGAGCGGCTCGCCCACGCGTCCGCGACCCGCCCCGCGTCCGTCGACGCGTACCCGGAACGTGCCGCGGGCGACCGTCACATCCACCGTGTGGCCGGCGAGGTGCAGGCCGGTGATGCCGGCGGCGCTGATGCCGAGCCGGAGCGGATGGACGGTGAGCCCGGTGTCGCCGTGCGGCAGCACGCCCAGGAAATGCGAGACGATCAGATCGTTGATCCAGGAGTGCTGGTAGTCGTCGATGCCGCGGTAACGGCTCGGGCGGCCGGTCACCGGGTGGTAGTGCTCGAATGCGTTGGGACGATCGGGCCGGCCGCCATCGGTCATCATCCGCGCGAAGCGGCGCAACAGCTCACCGAGACGAGGAGCCCAGCCGGGACGGTGTTCACGCACGACGCGCGCCAGGGCGTCGACGACGTGCGAGTTGGTCATCGGCCAGACGCGCCCATTCCAGGGACAGAGGTGGCGCTTGCCTTTCCATTCCGCGTCGGGATTGAAGCGCGGGTCGTCCCGGCTCGCCGAGGGCACCGGGAACGGCGTCCAGAACTCCTTGGGATCGAAGAGGTGGCGCCCGAATCCGGCGATATGGCGGGTGTCGACGAGATCCGTCGCGTACGGATAGAAGCAAACCGCGGCTTTCACCCCGGTGCGCCGCCCGTCGCGCGGATCCAGGTCGCTGAACAGCTCCAGGTCGGGCGCCCACATCATGTCCCGCATTGCGCGGGCGGTTCGATCGGCCGCTGCTTCCCAGCGAGACATCGCGTCCGGGGCGAATTCCGCGGCGAGGACGCCGAGCGCGCGGTACAGGCGGTAGGCGTAGACGGTGACGTCCACGCCTTTCAGTCGGATGCGATTGGCCCATTCATCACGATCCGCATTCTCGTCCACGGTCTGGTAGCGCGACGTGTACTCCTGTCCCGTCTCCTGCTGATCCACCACGTCCACCATGCCGCTGTCCGTCGTATCGCGGGTGCGACAGAGCCATTCGGCATAGCGCGTCAGGCCGGAATACGCCGCCGATCGCAGCGCGGCATCGGGGTGAACCGCGTCGAGCGCCAGGAAGGCCCCGCCCCAATCGGCGTGATAGAAATCCGGTCCCTCGAGGTGATCGGCCGGGATACGGCCCGGTAACGCTCCGTCGGGACGTTGATGGTCGAGAAAGGTGCGCAGCACGCCGCGTGCCCATTCCGAGTCGGGATGCCAGCGCAGCTCCCGCAGGTGGCACTGCGCGCTGTAGCTGATCGGCGTATGGAAGAAGTCGATCCCTTCGCACACCGACCGCTGCCGGTAGTTCGGCGCCGAGCCCGCGGCGATGCCGTTCAAGCGCAGACCGTACCACCGATACCACCAGTGACGTTCGAGAAAGGGATCGCTGCAGCGAAACCGCGGCACGGCGGCAAAGAAGCGGCGCCAGTCGTCGGTCGCGGCCTTCGGTGCCACGACGGGCCGCCGGGTCGAGGCGGCCGGCCAGCGCTCGGCATCCAGTCGCAGCGTGAGGGAGACCGCGAACGACACGGTCCCTCGTGCCGCGATCCGGAATCGGCGCTGCACGCCCAGAAAGACGATGCCGCGCGGATCGAGGCCCTCGAGGTGCAGCTCTCCCCGCAGTCGGCCCGAGGGCAGCCACCGATCCCAGAATGGCGTCAGGTCGAAGCGCGGGGGAAGGGTGGCGGCGCTCCCCTGCGATCGATAGCCCGCGTAGGACTGCGCGGAGGGCGTGCACGCGAGCTCGGCCCGTACCATCGCGCGGTTTCCCTGGCGATCCACCAGCGACCGGCGGAAACGGACCGCGCCGCGGTCCACGGAAACGTCCTCGTGAGACACAGCCTCGCCATCCACCGCGGTCCACGCCACGACGTCGAGCGTGCGTGGCCGCCGGCTGAGGTTGCGCACTTCCCAGCTCGCCGCCAGGCCGCCGCCCGGTGCACAACGCGTTTCCCCGGCCCTGAGTGGACCGATCGTGTGCTGCAGTGTGAGTGTGGCGGGGGTCCAGCGGCGCGACCGGCAGTGGACGGCGAGCGGCTCCCCGTCGACGATGAAGCTCACCGTGAACCCGGGCGCAACGGCATACTGGAAGAGGTGAGCCTCGTCCCAGAAGCCCGGAGTCTCGAGCCAACGGGGAAACGGCGGCGCCCAAACCAGCCCATCCCCCGCCCCCAGGTACCACTTGTCGGGCCGGGCGAGGAGCTGGAGGGTGTCGGTCACAACGACCGAATGACCCGGAGCAGTTCGGCGTCGTCGCGCCGGTCTCCGAGTTGGGCTTCGGTGTGCAGCCAGCGGATCACGCCGCCCTTGTCGATCAGGAAGTAGGCGCGGCTCGAGAAGAACTTGTCGTCGAGCAACGTGCCGTAGCGGCGGCACACGTCGCGCTTGAAGTCGCTCAGCAGATCCTGGCGCATCTCGTATTTCACCCGGTACTCCTTGAGCGTGGGGACCGAGTCCACACTGATCGGAAGCACGACCGTGTCGGCGCCGGTGAACTGCTCGTAGTCCTCGGTAAAGGCGCAGTTCTCCGCGGTGCACGTGCTGGTGAACGCCAGCGGGAAGAAGGCGAGCAGGACATTCTGCTTGCCGCGAAACGACGAGAGGGTGACGTCCACGCCGGCGGTGGATGGCAGGGTGAAGTCGGGCGCGGACGCTCCCACGCCTGGGGAACTGGTGGTGTCGGGCACTCGTGGACTCTCCGGAGCGGCGGGAACGGGATGAATCGGCCGAAATGTCGTCGCGGGAACTGACGACCGCAACGGCGGGGTTAGATTACTCGACCTACTCGATCCTGGAGCGCATATCGCCATGCCCCATACTCTCCCTCCCCTGCCGTACGATTTCGCGGCGCTCGAGCCCCACATCGATACGCAGACGATGCAGATCCACCACGGCAAGCATCACCAGGCCTACGTGAACAATCTCAACGCCGCGCTCGACAAACACCCCGAATGGCAGCAGAAGAGCCTCGAGGAGCTGCTGCGCGGCATCAACGGCGTGCCGGAGGACATCCGCACGGCGGTGCGCAACAACGGCGGCGGGCACCACAACCACTCCCTGTTCTGGACCAGCATGGCGCCCAAGGCGGGAGGTGAGCCGACCGGGAAGCTCGCCGAGGCGATCGGCAAGTCGCTCGGCGGCTTCGCCAAGTTCAAGGAAGCGCTCGCCGCCGCGGCGACGACCCGGTTCGGGAGTGGCTGGGCGTGGCTCGCCGTGAGTGGCGGGAAGCTCGAGGTGTTCTCCACCGCCAATCAGGACAGTCCCCTGATGGACGGGAAGATCCCCCTGCTCGGGCTCGACGTGTGGGAGCACGCGTACTACCTGAAGTACCAGAATCGCCGACCGGACTACATCACGGCCTGGTGGAACGTGGTCAACTGGGCCGAGGTCGGGCGCCGGTTCGAGACAGCTAAATAGTTATATAGCAATGACTTAAACGGGGTGGGGCCAGCGGCCCTGCCCCGCCTCTCTCTGTTCCAAAGTAGGCCTTCTTCCTACATTAGCCCGGCCCCTCACAGCTGAAAACACCGCTAAGCTGCGCCACGCACGGGGCTTAGCGATTCCGCCTGCGTCCAGGACCGGGAGGCGAACACCCCCCTGCAATGCCGTCTGGGGAAGCGGTCAATCGGCCGCTGGAGTAGGACGATTTGTGTCCCGGTCATCCTGGGACTCGTCGCCGTCTTCATCCCCCGGACGGCCCAGGGCCAGATCGTCAGGGCCTTCACGCAGCGCTTCCCCACCACCAACACCACTGGCTCCATCGTTCTGATCGGCAACACCTTGTCGACGTGTAACGCCGCTGTGGCGAACTGCCTCAATGCGCGTAACGGGGTCGGGACGGCCAACAACCTCAACAACGACGCCTACACCAGCGTCGACGTCGATGTGGACGCCGACGGCACGACGTTCAATTCGAGCAGCGCCACCCTGACCCTGGCCGTGGGTGATTCGGTGATGTTCGCCGGCCTGTATTGGGGGGCGTACTCGGCCGACGCGGCACGCAACACGGTCCGATTCCGAACGCCGACTGCCGGGTACGCCACGATCACCGCCACACAGCTCGATCAGGATGCCACGACCTCCCAGAACTATCAGGGGTTCCGAGACGTGACGGCCCTGGTACGCGCGGGGGGTAGCGGCAATTACTTCGTCGCCAACGTGCAGCGGGAGCTCGCGACGGCGCGTTATGCCGGGTGGACGCTCGTGGTGGTGCTGTATAACCAGGCGTCGCTCCCCCGCAGCCTGGCCGTGTACGACGGCTACGCGCGCGTCTTCACCGGTGTCCCGGTGTCGATCGCGGTGAGCGGCCTGAATACGCCGCCCGCCGGAGCCGTGAACACGCAGCTGGGCATCGTCGGGTACGAAGGGGACCTCGGCATCGTGGGTGACGTGCTGCAGCTCAATGCCACGACCATCAGCGACGCCCAGAACCCGGCCAGCAACCCCTTCAACAGCAGCCTGTCGGCCCTGGGCGTCCGCTTCAGCGCCAAGAACCCTGACTACGTGAACCAGCTCGCCTTCGACGCCGATATCCTCGACGCGAGCAACATTCTGCCGAACGGGGCCACCACAGCCACGATTTCCCTGACGTCGACCGGCGATCAGTATTACCCGGGGGTCGTAACCTTCGCGAGCCAGCTCTATTCGCCGACCCTCTCCGGCCCGGGGAGCCTGGAGAAGACCGTGGTCGACGTCAACGGCGGCTCGGTGCTGCCAGGCGACACCCTCGCATACACGATCAACATGACCAACACGGGACTCGACACCGCATTGTCGATCGTTCTCGTGGACACCATCCCGACCGGCGCCGGGTACGCGGCCGGCTCCCTCACCTTCGTTTCCTCGGTCGCCGGCGGGCCCCCCGCCGGCACCAAGACCGACGCCGCCGGGGATGATGCCGCGAACTTCGATGCGGCGGGGAATCGCGTCCTCTTCCGCATCGGCGCGGGCGCGACCGCGGCCGCCGGAGGGAAGCTGGGGCCCAGCCAGTCGAGTGTGATCCGCTTCCGCGTGGTCATCTCGCCGGCGGCCACCGCGGGGACCGTCATCTCGAATCAGGCCCGTGTGAGCTACGTGGGGCAGAGCCTCGGCACCAACCTCAACGGAGTCAGCGACGGGGATCCGGGAACAGCGGGCACGCAGCCCACGCTCGTCACCGTCACCGCCCCGGATCTGTCGATCGCCAAGAGCCACGCGGGCAATTTCACCGCCGGTGTCGCCGCGACCTACACCCTCACCGTCACCAACAGCGGTACCGCCGCGACCATCGGGACGCTCACGCTCATCGATTCCGTTCCCGCCGGGCTCACGCCGACCGGCGCCAGCGGCTCGGGCTGGACCTGCGGCATCGTGGCCCAGGTCGTGACGTGCACCAACCCCGGCCCGTTGGCGGTGAGCGGCACGAGCACCGTGACGGTGAATGTGAGCGTCCTGGCAGCTGCCGTCCCGAGTGTGACGAACGTGGCGCGCGTGTCGACCCCGAGCGACGGCAACGCCGCCAATGACCGCGCCACCGATCCGACCACCGTCGGAGCGGGCGCCGACCTGTCCGTGACCAAGACCGACGGCACGACGTCGGTGAATCCGGGGGGCACGCTCACCTACACCATCGTCGCCACCAACGCCGGCCCGAGCAACGTGGCCGGCGCCACCGTCACCGACACCTATAATCCGGCGGTCTTCAATGTCGCAGGCGTCACCTGGACGTGCGCCGCGTCGGCCGGCTCGAGCTGCCCGGCGAGCGGCAGCGGCAACCTCAACGCGTCGGTCAATCTGCTGAGCAGCGGCATCGCGACGTTCACCGTGACGGCGCCGGTGCTCAGCTCGGCGAGCGGCACGATTACCAACACCGCGTCGGTCGCAGCGCCCGCCGGCACGACCGACTTCGCGGCGGGCAACAACAGCGGCACCGACAACGACACGGCGATCACGCCCGGCGCGGATCTGGGCGTGACCCAGGCCGACGCGCCCGACCCCGTGAACGCCGGCGCCACCATCACCTACACCCTCACCGCGACGAACAACGGGCCGCTCACGGCCCAGGACGTCACGATCCAGGACAACACACCCGCGGGGACGACATTCCTGTCGGCGACCCCGAGCACGGGCGGCAGCTGCACCACCCCCGCCGTCGGCGGCACGGGCCTCGCGAGCTGTACCTGGACCGGCAGCACCGTCGTCGGCGCGCCGGGCGTGCGGACGGTGACGCTGGTCATGACCGTGGGCGCAGCGACCGCGGGCGGGACGAGCGTCTCCAACACCGCGAGCGTGAGCAGCCTTACCCTCGATCCCATCGCCGGCAACAACAGCGCCTCGACCACTACGACCGTCGCGGTGTCCGCCGATATCGGCATCACCAAGACAGGCCCGGTCAGCGTGGTCCCGGGGACGACGCTCGTCTACACGATCACCGTGACCAACGCCGGGCCGAGCGACGCGACCGGTGTGTCGGCGGCGGACGTCACACCGAGCGACTTGACCTTCGTATCGAACGCCGGGGCGTGCGCGACCGCGTTTCCGTGCAGTCTCGGCAGCATCCCCGCCGGGGGAAGCCTGGTGATCACGACTTCGTACGCCGTACCGGCCGGCTATGCGGGGGCGAACCCGATCGTCAACGCGGCCACGGCGAGCGCGACCAGTACGGATCCGGTGGGCGCCAACAACACGGCCACTGCGTCGACGCCCGTCGCTGCCGGCTCGGCAGACCTCGCCCTCTCGAACACCGGCCCCGCGTCAGTGACGCCGGGCCAGACCGTAGCGTTCACGATCACCGTCACGAACAACGGCCCGTCCGACGCGGCCGGCGTTTCGGTGGCCGACGCGACTCCCGCCGGGCTCTCGTTCCTGTCGAACGCCGGCGCGTGTGTGAGTGCCTTCCCCTGCAGCCTGGGAACGATCGCCGCCGGGACCTCCCGCACCATCACGGCGACGTATCAGGTCCCGTCGGGCTATGCCGGGGCAAATCCCATCGTGAACACGGCGACCGTCTCGGCCGCCACGGCGGACCCTGCGGGCGCCAACGACACGCAGGCTGCCAGTGTCCCGGTCAATGCACCGTCGGCCGACCTGGCGATCGCCAACACCGGGCCCGCCACGGTGACGCCGGGACAACCGGTCGTGTACACGATCGTCGTCACGAACAATGGGCCCAGCGATGCCGCGAGCGTTGCGGTCGCCGATCCGACGCCGACTGGGTTGACGTTCGTCTCGAATGCCGGGGCGTGCGCCGCCGCCTTCCCGTGCGCGCTGGGGACGGTTGCCGCGGGCGCGACGCAAACGATCACCGCCACCTACCAGGTCCCGGCGGCGTACGCCGGCCCCAACCCGATCGTCAACAGCGCGACCGTCAGCTCCTCGACCGGCGACCCGGTCGCGGGGAACGGCACGGCGACCGCCTCGACCGCCGTCGGTTCGCCCTCCGCCGACCTCGCGATCACGAAGACCGGTCCGGCGAGCGTCGTTCCAGGGACCGCGCTGGTCTATACGATCACCGTCACCAACACGGGCCCGAGCGATGCGACGGGCGTCTCCGTCGCCGATGTGACGCCGGGCGGCGTGACGTTCGTTTCGAACGGCGGGGCGTGCGCCACCGCATTCCCCTGCAGCCTCGGCACGATCGCCGCCGGCGCCAGCCAGATCATCACGACCACGTACGACGTGCCCTCGGGCTATGCGGGCGCGAACCCGATCGTGAACGCCGCGACGGTGAGCGCGTCCAGCGGCGATCCCGTCGCCGCGAACAACACCGGAACCACGTCCACTCCCGTGGCCGGAACCGCGGACCTCAGCCTGACCAATACCGGTCCCGCGTCGGTGACCCCGGGACAGACTCTCGCCTTCACGATCACGGTCACCAACAACGGGCCGAGCGACGCCGCGGGTGTGTCCGTCGCCGACGCGACGCCCGCCGGCCTCACGTTCCTTTCGAACGCCGGGGCGTGCGTGAGTGCGTTCCCCTGTAACCTGGGCACGGTCACCGCCGGCGCCGCGCGCACGATCACGGCGACTTATCTCGTCCCTTCCGGGTACGCCGGCGCGAATCCGATCGCGAACGCGGCCACCGTAACCACGGCGACCACCGATCCCAACGGCACGAACGACAGCCAGACCGCAAACGTCACGGTCGACCCGGCGTCGGCAGACCTGGCCGTGACTAAGAGCGGCCCGGCGAGTGCCGTCCCGGGACAGTCCGTGGTGTACACGATCGTGGTGACCAACAACGGACCGAGCGACGCCGCAGCGGTGTCGGTCGCCGACAACACGCCGAGCGGGCTGACGTTCACCTCGAACAGCGGCGCCTGCACCACCGGATTCCCCTGCGCGCTTGGCAGCGTGGTGGCGGGGGCGACGCGGACGATCACCGCCACGTACCAGGTGCCCGCCGGGTACGCCGGTCCGGATCCGATCGTGAACACGGCGATCCTCAGCTCCCCGACCGCCGACCCCGTGCCTGGGAACGGCAGCGCCACCGCATCCACGACGCTCGCGCCCCCGTCGGCCGACCTGGCCATCACCAAGACCGGGCCGGCGAACGTGGTTCCGGGAACGGACCTGGTGTACACGATCACGGTAACGAACGCCGGCCCCAGTGACGCCGCGGGCGTGTCGGTCGCCGACATCACGCCGAGCGGTCTGACGTTCGTCTCGAACGCCGGCGCGTGCGCCACCGCCTTCCCGTGCAGCCTCGGCGTCGTCGCTGCCGGAGCCACCAGCGTGATCACCGCCACGTTCGCGGTGCCCGCCGGGTACGCGGGAGCGAATCCGGTGGTGAATGTCGCCACGGTCAGCGCAACGAGCGCGGATCCGGTGGCCGCGAACAACAGCGCGACGACGTCGACGCCCGTCGCGGCCGGCTCGGCCGATCTCAGTCTCACCAACACCGGCCCGGCTGCGGGGACCCCGGGGCAAACACTGACATTCACAATCACGGTCACGAACAACGGGCCGTCGGACGCCGCCGGGGTCAGCGTTTCGGATGCCACGCCGGCCGGCCTCACGTTCCTTTCGACTGCGGGAAGCTGCGTCACCGCCTTCCCGTGCGCCCTCGGGACGATCCCCGCCGGTGCCACCCGGACGATCAGCGCCACTTATCGGGTGTCCTCGAGCTACAGCGGTGCGAATCCGATCCTCAACACCGCCTCGGTCACTTCGGTCACGGCGGACCCGGCCGCCGGAAACGAAGCCCAGACCGCGCCGGTCACCGTCAATCCGGCGGCGGCCGACCTCGCGATCGGCAATGCCGGACCGGCGACGGTGATCCCCGGCCAGACGGTCATCTATACGATCAGCGTGACGAACAACGGGCCGAGCGATGCCGCGAGCGTCGCGGTCGCCGATCCGACACCGACGGGCCTGACGTTCGTGTCGAACAGCGGGGCGTGCAGCGTCGCCTTCCCGTGCAGCCTGGGGACGCTCGGCGCGGGCGCCACCCAGACCATCACCGCCACCTACCTGGTGGCGTCCGGGTATGCCGGTCCGAACCCCATCATCAGCACGGCCACGGTGTCGTCTCCCACGGGTGACCCCGTGGCCGGGAATGAAAGCGCGACGGCGTCCACCACACTCGCGCCCGCCGCCGCCGACCTCGGCATCACGCTGGCCGGGCCGGCGAGCGTGGTGCCGGGGACGAGCCTCGTCTACACGATCACGGTGACCAACACGGGGCCAAGTGACGCGGCCGGCGTGTCGGTCGCCGACGTCACGCCCGCGGGGCTGACGTTCGCGGCGAATACGGGGGCGTGCGTCACCGCCTTCCCGTGCGGCCTCGGTACGATCGCGGCCGGGGCGAGCCAGGTGATCACGACGACCTTCTCGGTGCCGTCCGGGTACGCCGGCGCGAACCCGATCGTGGACGCCGCCACGGTGAGCGCGGCCACCGGCGACCCGGTGCCCGGCAACAACACGGCGTCGATCTCGACGCCGCTGGCGGCGGGCGCAGCCGACCTGAGCCTCACCAACACCGCGCCGGCCAGCGTCACGCCGGGCCAGACGATGGCGTTCACCATCGTCGTGACCAACAACGGGCCGAGTGATGCGGCCGGCGTGGTCGTCTCCGATGCGACGCCGGCGGGGCTCGTGTTCGTGGCCAACAGCGGCGCCTGCGCGAGCCCCTTCCCCTGCACGCTGGGCACCGTATCCGCGGGATCGTCGCGCACGATCACGGCGACCTATCAGGTGCCCCCGGGCTACAGCGGCGCAAACCCGATCCTCAACACCGCCTCGGTCACCTCGGTCACGAGCGATCCGAATCCCGGGAACGAGGGCCAGACCGCGCTGGTGGCCGTTGATCCGGCGTCCGCCGACATGGCCCTCGCGCTCTCGGGACCGGCTGCGGTCGTACCGGGGCAATCGGTGGTGTACACGATCACGGTGACGAACGACGGGCCCAGCGATGCCGCCAGTGTGGCGGTCGCGGATCCGACCCCGGCCGGCCTGGTCTTCGTCTCCACCGGCGGCGACTGCACTGGCGCCTTCCCCTGCGCGCTCGGCAGCGTGCCGGCCGGCGCCATCCGGACGATCACGGCCACGTACCAGGTGCCGTCGGGGTACAGCGGCCCGAATCCGATCGTCAACACGGCGACCGTCAGCTCGCCCACCGAGGATCCGGCGTCCGGCAATGAGGCGGCGACGATCACGACGACGGTGAACCCGGCGCAGGCCGATCTCTCGATCACGAAGGCCGGGCCGGCGAGCGTCATCCCCGGGACGGATCTCGTCTACACCATCACAGTGACCAACACGGGACCGAGCGACGCCTCCGGAGTCTCGGTAGCGGACGTTACCCCCGCGGGCCTCACATTCGTCGCCAACGCGGGCGCCTGCGCCGGCGCGTTCCCCTGCCTGCTGGGCACCGTTGCCGCCGGCACGAGTCAGGTGATCACCGCCACGTTCGCCGTGTCCGCCGGCTACGCCGGGCCGAACCCGATCGTCAACGCCGCCACGATCAGCGCCGCGACCGCCGATCCCGTGGCGGCCAACAACACCGGTACCTCCTCGACGCCGGTGACGGCGGGCTCCGCGGACCTGAGTGTGACGCTGGCCGGGCCCGCGACGGTGACGCCGGGGTCGGTGCTCACCTTCACGACTACGGTGAGCAACGCCGGCCCGTCCGACGCGGTCGGGGTGATCCTCGCCGACGTCACGCCCGCCGGGCTCACGTTCGTTTCCAACGCCGGCGCCTGCACGACGCCGTTCCCCTGCGCCCTCGGCACCATTCCCGCCGGTGGGACGCGGACGATCACCGTCACCTATCAGGTCCCGTCGGGATACAGCGGCGCGAACCCGATCGTCGTGACGGCCTCGGTGACGTCGATCACGAGCGACCCCGGCCCGGGGAACGAGGCGCAGACCGCGTCCGTCTCCGTGAACCCGCCCGCGGCCGATCTCGGCATCGCGATGACCGGTCCGCCGAACGTCACACCGGGTCAGACGGTGGTCTACACGATCACGGTGACCAACAACGGGCAGAGTGACGCGGCCAGCGTCGCCGTCGCTGATGCGACGCCCGCCGGATTGGTGTTCCTCTCGAATGCGGGCGGATGCACGAGCGCGTTCCCCTGCTCGCTCGGGAGCATCCCCGCCGGCGCCACGCAGACCGTCACGGTCACCTATCGCGTCCCGTCGGGCTACAGCGGGCCGAGCCCGATCGTCAATACGGCATCTGTCGCGTCGCCGACCGGGGACCCCCTCGCCGGAAATGAATCCGCGACGACATCCACGACGGTGAATTCGCCCGTGGCGGATCTGCAGATCACCAAGAGCGGACCGGCGAGCGTGATTCCGGGCGGCACGCTCGTCTACACGATCACGGTGACGAACACCGGGCCGAGCGACGCCACCGGTGTGTCGGTCGACGACCCGACGCCGGCGGGGCTGACGTTCGACTCGAATGCGGGCGCGTGCGCGACGGCTTTCCCCTGCAGCCTCGGCACCATCGCCGCCGGCGCGAGCGCGGTGATTACGGCCGCCTACACCGTACCCCCCGGGTATGCGGGCGCGAACCCTATCGTCAACACTGCGACGGTGGGCGGGGCCACCGGCGATCCGGTCCCGGGCAACAACTCCGCCACGACCACCACGCCGGTCGCCGCGGGGACCGCGGACGTGGCCCTCACGATGACCGCGCCGGCTTCCGTGACGCCGGGGCAACCGCTGACGTTCACCATCACCGTCACGAACAACGGTCCCAGCGACGCCGCGGGCCTGTCTGTCGCCGATCCCACGCCCGCCGGTCTCGTGTTCACCGGGACGGCCGGGGCGTGCGCGACGAGCTTCCCCTGCGCCCTGGGCACCGTGCCCGCGGGGCAATCCCGCGTGATCACGGCCACGTTCCAAGTCCCCTCGAGCTACAGTGGCGCGAATCCGATTCTCAATACCGCATCGGTCAGCGCCGTCACGAGCGATCCGGTCCCCGGCAACGAGGCCCAGACCGTCAGCGTTGCGGTGGACCCGGCCTCTGCTGACCTGAGCATCACGAAGAGCGGCACGGCGAACGTCACGCCGGGTCAGAACGCGGTCTACACGATCGTCGTGTCCAATGCCGGACCGAGCGACGCGGCGAACGTGACGGTCGCCGACCCGACGCCCGCGGGGATGGTGTTCGTCTCGACCAGCGGCGCCTGCACCACGGCGTTCCCGTGCGCGCTTGGCAGCGTTCCCGCTGGGGCCACCCGGACCATTACGGCGACGTATCACCTGCCCTCGGGCTACAGCGGTCCGAGCCCGATCGTGAACACCGCGACGGTCAGCTCGCCGACCGGCGATCCCGTTCCGGGGAACGGCAGCGCGACCGCGTCCACGATCGTCGATCCACCGTCGGCGGATTTGAGCGTCACCAAGACCGGCCCGGTCGGCGTCGCGCCCGGAACGGACGTCACGTACACGATCACCGTCATGAACTCGGGTCCGAGCGACGCCCAGGGGGTCACGCTCACCGATCCGACGCCGGCCGGACTGACGTTCGTGTCGGCCACGGCCCCGTGCGCGGCCGGATTCCCCTGCACGGCCGGAACGCTGGCCGCCGGCGCCAGCCTCAGCCTGACCGTCACCTATGCCGTGCCGGCCGGGTACGCCGGCGCGAACCCGATCGCCAACACCGCGAGCGTGAGCGCCACGACCGCCGATCCGGCGGCGGCGAACAACTCCGCCACGGCCACGACCCCGGTGGTCTCCGGCACCGCGGACCTGGCTCTGACGCTCACCGGCCCGGCGAGCGTGGTGCCCGGCACGAACCTCGTGCTCACCATCGTGGTGACGAACAACGGCCCGAGCGATGCCGCCGGCGTATCGGTCGCCGATGCGACGCCGGCCGGGCTGACGTTCGTCTCTACCGCCGGGGCGTGTACCACCGCGCTGCCCTGCGCGCTGGGCACCGTCCCGTCGGGGCAATCCCGCACGATCACCGCGACCTACCTCGTGCCGTCCGGATACGCGTCTCCGAATCCGGTCGTCGCCACGGCATCGGTATCGGCGGTGACCGCGGATCCCGCGGCGGGCAACAACGCGGGAACGGCGACGGTCGCCCTCGCGGCGGGCTCGGCGGACTTGCAGGTGACCAAGGTCGGTCCGGCATCGGCGACCCCGGGACAGCCAGTCGTCTACACGATCACGGTCACCAACGCGGGACCGTCGGACGCCGGGGCCGCATCGGTCGCCGATCCCACGCCGGCCGGACTCGTTTTCGTGTCGAACGCCGGCGACTGCACGACGGCGTTCCCGTGCACCCTCGGCCCGCTGCCCGCCGGTCAGGTTCGCACGATCACCGCGACCTACCTCGTCCCGGCCGCGTACACCGGGGCGAATCCGATCGTCAACTCGGCGACCGCCGCGTCGCCGACCGGGGACCCCGCCGGCGGCAACAATGCGTCGAGCGCCGCGGCGGCGGTCGCCGCGTCGGCCGACCTCGCGATCACGAAGACCGGCCCCGTCTCCGTCACGCCGGGCCAGACCGTGACCTACACGATTCAGGTCACGAACAACGGTCCGAGCGACGCGACGGGCGTGGCCGTGGACGATCCGACGCCCGCGGGCCTGACGTTCGTATCGCTCGCCGGAGCCTGCACGACGCCGTTCCCGTGCGCGCTGGGAACGATGTCGGTGGGCACTACCCGGACCCTCACCGCCACCTATCAGGTGCCCGCGGGCGCCACGGGGCCGAACCCGCTCGCGAACACCGCGACGGTGACCGCCGCGACCCCCGACCCGAGCGCGGCCAACAACAGCGCCACCGCGTCGACGACGCTGGGGGCGCCCTCCGCCGATCTGGCGGTGACCCAGAGCGGCCCGGCTTCGGTCCTGGCCGGGACAAACCTGACGTACACGATCACCGTCACGAACACCGGGCCGAGTGACGCGCTGAATGTCTCGCTCGCGGATCTGACGCCCGCGGGCCTCACGTTCGTCTCGGCCACGGCGCCCTGCGCCGGCGGCTTCCCCTGCACCCTGGGAACGATCGCGGCGGGCGCGACCGTGAATCTCACGGTGACCGACCAGGTCCCGGCGAGCTACACGGCCCCCGACCCGATCGTGAACGTCGTGACGGTGACGTCGCCCACGGCCGATCCGAACGGAGCCGACAACTCCGCGTCTACTGCGACGCCGCTCGCGGCGCCGAGCGCCGACCTGTCGCTGACGCAGACCGGTCCCGCGAGCGTCGTTCCCGGAACGACCATCGCTTACACGATCACGGTCGCGAACGCCGGCCCCACCGACGCCGCCGATGTCGCCATCGCCGACCCGACGCCGGCCGGGCTGACGTTCGTCGCCGCCTCCGCGCCGTGCGCCGCCGGGTTCCCCTGCACCCTCGGCGCGCTGGCGACGGGCGCGAACGTCGCACTCAGCGTGACATTCGCCGTTCCGGCCGCGTATGCCGGGCCGAGCCCGATCGTCAACACCGCGACCGTGAGCGCCACCACGGCCGATCCGGTCGCGGCGAACAACGTCCAGAGCGTTTCCACGACGGTCACGCCGGTCGCGGATCTGGCGATCACGAACAGCGACGGGCTGACCAACGTCACGCCGGGAAGCCCCGTGACCTACACCGTCGTAGTCACGAATGCCGGCCCGAGCGCGGTGAGCGGCGCCGCGGTGACGGACGTCGTGCCGTCTCAGCTGAGCGGCGTCACCTGGACTTGCAGCGCGGCGGGCGGCTCGAGCTGCGCCGCGGGCGCCGGCGCCGGTAACGTGGCGACCACGGTCGATCTCGCGCCGGCAGGGACCGCGACCTTCTCCGTGAGCGGCACGGTGGGCTCGACGAGCGGAGCGATGACCAATACCGCGACGGTCGCCGCCCCGGCCGGGACCACCGATCCGGTGAGCGGCAACAACAGCGCCACCGACGTCACCACGATCGACGCGGTGGACTTCCAGGTCGTCAAGTCGCACACGGGAACGTTCACCGTCGCCTCGACGGGCGCCTACACGATCACGGTCACCAACGTCGGTACGGTCGCCTCCACGGGGGCGCTCGACGTCGTCGACTCGCTGCCGGCGGGGCTCGCCTACAGCAGCGCGAGCGGCGCGGGCTGGACCTGCGCGGCGGCCGGCCCGGTCGTGACGTGCAGCAACCCCGGCCCGCTCGCGCCAAGCGCCGCGAGCTCGATCGCCCTCACGGTCGACGTCCAGCCCGGCGCCGCGGCGAACGTCACGAACGTCGCCCGCATCACGACGATTGGTGACGTCAACGCCGCGAACGATCGCGCCACCGACTTGACCGCCATCACGGCGGTCGATGTGTCGCTCGTCAAGCGTCACACTGGCGCCTTCACCGTGAACCAGAACGGCGACTACACACTCACGGTGAAGAACGTCGGGACGGCGCCGACGGTGGGCGGCATCACCCTCACCGACACGCTCCCCGCGGGGCTCGGCTTCGTCTCGGGCACGGGCGCCGGCTGGACCTGCGCGGCGGCCGGGCAGATCGTCACCTGCACCAGTGCCGGTCCCGTGGCGGCCGGGGACTCGAGCATCGTGACGCTCACCGTCAGCGTCGGGTTCGCGGCGCTGCCGCAGGTGACGAACAGCGCCGGGGTCACGACGCCCGGGGACACGGCGCTGGGCGACAACACGAGCACCGACGCCCCCACGATCGTGGTGGCGACCGCCAGTCTCGCGGCGGAGAAGGAAGCGTCGCGCACCGAGGTCGAGATCGGCGACCAGCTCGACTACACGGTGCGGGTGCGCAACACCGGCGTCTCCCCCGCACCCGACGTGACGGTCACCGACCAGCTGCCCATGGGCTTCGCCTACGTCCCGGGCAGCGCTCGGCGCAACGGACTGCCGCTGAACGATCCTGCGGGCGGCGCGGGACCGCAGCTGGTGTTCGCCCTCGACACGCTGGCGCCGGCCACGGTCACCACGCTGACCTATCGCGTCCGGGTGGGCCCGGGCGCGGGGCTGGGCGACGGCATCAATCGCGCGGTGGCACGGTCGCCGCTGGGATCGGCGCAGTCCAACCTCGCGGCCGCGCGCGTGCAGCTGGTCGGCGGCGTGTTTACCGACGAAGGCTTGATCGTCGGCAAGGTGATGCTCGACGGCGATTCCCTGGGGCTCGGGATCCCCGGCGTGCGCCTCTACCTCGAGGACGGCACCTCGACGGTGAGCGACGTCGAAGGCAAGTACAGCTTCTACGGCGTCACCCCGCGCCTCCACGTCGTGAAGGTGGACGCCACCACGCTGCCGCCGGCGGCGAGGCTGACGCTGATCACCACGCGCCAGGCCGGCGACGCCGCCACGCTGTTCGTGGATGTCCAGCGGGGCGAGATGCACCGCGCCGATTTCGCCGTGGCCTCCACACCCGAAGTCCTGGCGGCCGTGCAGGCCCGGCGCGATGCCGGAGAGATCACCGGCCCGATTCCGGGTGACGGACGCCGCGACACCGTCAGCGCGCCGCTCGGGGCGCGGCCCGCCGAGCTGGCGAGTGGCGGCGCCTTCGCTCCCCCGGCCCCGGAAGCGGGACGCGACACGCTCGCCGACGTCTTCACGAGCGTGCTCCCGGCCCGGACCCTGACGAACGACAACTCGAATGCGCCCGCGTTGCCGGCCGCCGACATCGTCCCCACCCTGGCGATCGGCCGCCAGGGCGTGATCTCGGTGCAGGTGCCTCTGACCGGCATCCCGGCCGACGGCGGCACGCTGGTGCCGGTGGCCATCCGCCTGCTCGACGCGCAGGGCGCGCCGCTCGGCGACCGCACCGTGGTCACGCTCGAGGCGAGCGCCGGGCGGTGGCAGGTGCCGGACGACGATCCCACCGCGCCGGGCGTGCAGACGACGGTGACCGACGGCGCGCGCCTCGTGTACCTCGTGGCGACGGCCCAAGCGGGACAGGCCCAGGTCCGCGTCAGCACGAGCGTCCTGAGCGGCTCGGCCACGCTGGTCTTCGTGCCCGCCCGGCGGGCGCTTCTTGCCGCGGGCGTCGCCGAGGGTCGCATCGATCTCCGCTCGTGGTCGCTCCCGGCGTTCCGCATCCGCGACCGGTTCGAAGACGAGCTGCGCAACCTGTCGGTCCACAACGCGGGCGACAAGCTGCAGGCCGGCACGCGCGCGGCGGTGTTCGTGAAAGGGACCGTCGGCCCGCAGTTCGTGATCGATTTCCGGCTCGACACCGAGCGCGACCCGCGGGCGCGGCTGTTCCGCGACATCCAGCCCGACGAGTTCTACCCGGTGTACGGCGATGCGTCGATCAAAGATTTCGACGCCCAGTCGACCGGCCGCCTTTACCTGCGGGTCGAGAAGGCGCGCTCGTATTTCCTCGTCGGCGACTACGGCACCACGCCCGCTAACGAGGTGCGCATGCTGGGGGCGTATTCGCGCAGCCTGAACGGCGCGCTCCAGCACGTGGAGAGCCGCTGGGCGGCGGCGAATCTGTTCGCCAGTCGCGGCCACGAATCCCAGGTGATCGACGAGTTCCCGGGGCGCGGCATCTCGGGCCCCTTCGTCCTCAGCCAGAAGTCGGGATTGGCGAACAGCGAACGGGTCGAAATCGTCACCCGGGACCGCAACCAGCCGGCCGTCATCCTCAAGCGCGAGGTCCTGACCCGGTTCACGGACTACACGATCGAGCCGTTCAGCGGTCGCCTGGTGCTCAAGGCGCCGGTGCCCAGCGTCGACCAGAACTTCAACCCGATCTCGGTCCTGGTCACCTACGAGGTCGATCAGGGTGGTACGCCGTTCTGGGTGTTCGGCGGCGATGCCCAGGTGCGGGCCGGCGGCAGCGTGGAGCTGGGCGGCTCGGCGGTGCGCGACGACAATCCGCTCGGCGCGCGGAGCCTGGTTTCGGGCAATACGACGATCCGCCTGGGCGCCCGCACCTACGCGGTGGGCGAGGTGGCCCACGCCGATTCGGCCGGCGCCATCAGCGGGAACGCGTTCCGCTTCGAGCTGCGCACGTTCGCGGATCGCTGGGAGGCCCGCCTCTACGGCCTCGACGCGGCCGCGGACTTCGCCAATCCGTCCTCGGCGCTGGGCCGCGGGCGGCGCGAGCTCGGGGCGCGCGGCTCGGCGATCCTCAATCGGCGGACCCGGCTGCTGCTGGACGCGCTGCGCAGCGAGGACCTGGTCACCACGGGACGCCGCATCGGATTCCAGCTCGGTATCGAGCGGGAGGTGAGCGAACGGCTGCGCCTCGAGCTCGGCGCGCGGCACGCCGAGGAAACGACGGCGCCGGCGAGCGGGGCGACGGCGGGCACGACCCCCAGTGAAACGAACAGCCTGAGCCTGCGACTCACCGGACAGTTGACGCCGCGCGCCGCGGTGTTCGGGGAGTTCGAGCAGGCCCTCGCCGCGGGCGACCGGCGTCGCGCGCTGATCGGCGGCGACTATCGCTTCGCCGGTCGCGCGCGCATCTACGGCCGCCATGAGTTCATCTCCTCTCTGGCCGGACCGTATGCGCTGAACGGCTCGCAACAGCAGAACACCACCGTCATCGGGCTCGACGCCGACTACCTCGCGAACGCCTCGGTGTTCTCCGAGTACCGTGCACGGGACGCCTTCAACGGTCGCGAGGCCGAGGCCGCGATCGGCCTGCGGAACCGCTGGACGCTCGCTCCGGGACTGCGCCTCAACACGTCGTTCGAGCGGGTCAGTCCGCTGGCGGGCAGCGGGACCGGCGCGGCGACCGCGCTGACCGGCGCGCTCGACTACTCCGAAAACCCGCTGTGGAAGGGGTCGGCCCGGGTCGAATACCGCACCGCCCCATCGGGCGACAATTGGCTCACCTCACTGGGCTACGGCCGCAAGCTCAGCCGTGACTGGACCCTGCTCGGCCGGAGCGTCCTGAGTGCGCTGGCGCACGACGAGCTGCACGAGCACTCGGAGATCGGCTTCGCGTTCCGCCAGACCACCGCGAACCGGTGGAGTCTGCTGGCGCGTTACGAGCACCGGTACGATCGCACCGACCTGGCGAGCGGCAGCACCCGCGATGCGGCCCACGTCTTCTCGAGCCACCTCAACTTCCAACCCACGCGCGTGTGGACAGTCACGGGCGAAGTGTCGGGCAAGGTCGCTTCCCAGTGGGCCGCGGGACTGACGTCCCGTACGAACGCGGAGCTAGTGGGTGTGCGCGGAGTGCGCGATCTCGGCGCCGGCTGGGACGTCGGCGCCAGCGCCCGTGCGCTGGTCACGCTTGGCCAGAGCCGCGCGCAGTATGGTGTCGGGCTCGAGCTGGGCCACACACTCGCGACCAATCTGCGCGTCGCCGCGGGCTACAATCTCTTCGGCTTCCACGACCGGGATCTGGCCGGCCAGAACTACTCCGATCACGGCCTGTATCTCCGGTTCGGTTTCAAGTTCGACGAATCGCTGTTCGGTTCCAGCCGGGCGCCGCTTGCGGCGGCTCCGCCGGACAGCACCCGCGACAGCGACGCCGACGGGGTGCCGGACGTGCGCGACGCCTGCCCCGCCACACCGTCGGGCGCCACGGTCGACGAGCGCGGCTGTCCCGGGGACGGCGATCAGGACGGCGTGCTGGACGGGTTCGACAAGTGCCCCGATACGGTGGCGGGCGCGCTGGTCGACGGCGCCGGATGCCAGATCGATTCCGATACGGACGGCGTCGCCGACGGGCTGGATCAGTGCCCGGCCACACCGGCCGGCGCCATGGTCAACCGAATGGGCTGCCCGTCCGATACCGATGTCGACGGCGTGCTGGACGGCATCGATCAGTGCCCCGACACCCCCACCGGGGCCGTGGTGGATGTCCGCGGCTGTCCCGCGGACTCGGATATCGACGGCGTTCCCGACGTCGTCGACCGCTGTCCCGGAACGCCGCCGGGGACGCCGGTGGACCGCTCCGGTTGCATCGTGCTGTTCCAGGTGAACTCGCGGCCCGGCGCGCGGCCCGCGGTGATTCTGCGGGGCGTCACGTTCGAGACCGGGAAATCCGTCTTGAAAGCGGAATCCTTCAGCGTGCTCGATCAGGTGGCGGCATCGCTCGTCGCCAACCCGGACATCCGGATCGAAGTGGCGGGATACAGCGACAACACCGGATCGGCCGCGATCAACACTCGACTCTCCCGCGCGCGCGCAATCGCGGTGCGCGCCTACCTCGCCACCCACGGAGTCGCACCGGACCGCATGACCGCCCGCGGGTTCGGCCCGGCTACGCCGGTCGCGACGAACCAGACCGCCGCCGGACGCGCGCAGAACCGGCGGGTGGAGTTGCACCGCCTCCCCTGAGTCAGACGCTCGGCTCGGCGACTACTTCCGCCTCCCCATCCACTCCGTAGCGAACGGTCACGCGCCACGGCTGGCAGCACACCGGGCAGTCTTCCTCGTATTCCTGTACCGCTCCGCTGCCCGGGTCGAGGCTGATGACGCTCGGCTCGCCGCAATGCGGACAGGTCACGGCCGCCTCGGTGGCGGCGGTGCCGTCCCCCAGCGGGAATTCCTCGTCCAGCGGATCAGGCCAGTCGACCATTACCGGTGCGCATACACGCTGGTCTTGCCGGCGCGATCCCAGGCCACCACGGCATAGGGCTGCGCCCCCGGCCCCTCCATTCCCGGAGACCCGGTCACCATTCCCGGGACCGCGAGCCCGGCGATGGCAGGATGCTCCGTGAGGATCTTGGTGATGAGGTCGGCGGGCACATGCCCTTCGATCACGTAGTTGCCGACGCGCGCCGTGTGGCAGGAGGCGAGGCGGAATGGTACCCCGAGACTGTTGCGCATACCCGATACGTCGTCCGTATCGTGCGCCACGACCGTGAAGCCGGCCGCCTGGAGGTGGGCGATCCACTTGCCGCAGCAGCCGCAGGTGGGGCTCTTGTAGACGGTCACCGTCGGACCAGCGGGCGCCGCGGGGGCGCGCACGAGTGCCGTGGCCGCGAGGAGGACGGCTGCCACGCCCGCCGCCGCACCGAGTCGAGGAATGATGGAAGTTGGTGTCATGTGCCTAACCTAGCCGGAGCGCCGGGCCAGGTGAAGCGTGGTCGGCGCAAGGGCTCATCGGCACTTCAAGCCCGATTCATCCGGCAACGCCTAGGATTGTCGCAGTGCGGCAGAAGGATACCGCACCGCGGAACCGACGAGGAGAGGTACGTATGACGCGGGTGATCACACGCTATCGGGGCGGCAGCCGGAAGCTCTACGACACGGCGCAAAGCCGCTACATCTCGCTGGACGAGATCCCGGATCTCATCCGCCGCGGCGATGTGCTCCGCGTGGTGGACAACGCCTCCGGCGCCGACGTGACCGGGCAGGTGCTGGCGCAGGTGATCTCGGAGAGCGAGCGCCGCGGCGTGTCGTTCCTGTCGGCCGAGGCGCTGCACGAAATCATCCGCAGCGGCGAGCGCCTGCTGGCCGACGGCGTCCGCACTTTCCGACGCGAGATGGATCGCCTGCTGGCCTCGCCCCGCGGGTCCCACGGGCGGGCTCGCCGCGCGCGCGGGGAGATCGATCTCCTGCGCAGCGGCCTGCGCCAGCTCGAGCAATCGTTGATTCAGGTGGGCCATGGGGCACCCCGCCCCGGTGGCCGCCGACGCACCCGGAGGGTCCGCTCCGCGCGCGCCGACCGTACACGAATCCGGACTGATGTGGAGGAGCAATGAAGAAGCCCACGAAACGTATCCAGCCCACAACGATCCGCCGGTCGGCGCAGCACATCTGGCTCGCGGGTCTGGGCGCCTTCGCCCTGGCGGGCGAAGAGGGTGGCAAGCTGTTCGCCAGCCTCGTGAAGAAGGGCGAGGGAGTGGAGAAGCTCAACAAGACGCGTCTGGAGAAGGTCTTCACGCGCGTCGGGAAAGTCGGTGAGCGGGTCCGCGAGGACGCCGGGCGGGCCATCAACCGCATCGGCAATCCGCTCGATTCCGGCATGACCGTGGCGCTGCATCAGCTCGGCGTGCCCACGCGGAAAGAGATCGTGACGTTGACCAAGCGCGTGGAAGAGCTGACTCGCGTGGTCGCGCGCTCCAAGGGCAAGGGTCCCCGGGCCGCCAAGCCCGAGAAGCACCTGGCCACCGCCGCGACCGTCTGAGGGATTCATGAGCCGGCGGACGGCACGTCTCACGCAGCGCGGGCGTATCGGGCTCGCGCTCGCGGGGGGCGGACCGGAGGGCGCCGTGTACGAGATCGGCGCCCTTCGTGCCCTCGAGGAGGCGCTCGAGGGATTGGACCTCAACGCATTGCACACGTACGTCGGGGTGAGCGCGGGCGCGTTCATCGCATCGGCACTGGCCAACGGCATTACCGCCAGTCAGCTGGCCCGCGCCCTCGTGAAGCCCGAACCAGGGGAGCACCCGTTCGTCCCGGAGAACTTCTTCACCCCCGCCTACCGGGAGCTGGCGCGGCGCGGTCTGATGCTGCCCCGTCTCGTCGCCGATGCGCTGCTGCAGCTCACCAAACGTCCGGGGGATCAGACCCTGGCGCAGTCGCTCACGCGCCTGGCCGACGCGCTGCCGATCGGGATCTTCGACAACGAGCCGATCCGGCGCTACCTGGAGAAGATCTACTCGATCAAGGGGCGGACCGACGACTTCCGCAAACTGGCGCATCAGCTGATCGTGATCGCCACGGACCTGGAAGCCGGGAAGGCGGTACGCTTCGGCGAGACGGGACACGACCACGTCCCGATCTCGCGGGCCGTGCAGGCCAGCACCGCTTTCCCCGGTCTGTACCCGCCGGTGACGATCGACGGCCGCCAGTGCGCGGATGGAGTCCTGTTGAAGACGCTGCACGCCTCGGTGGCACTGGACCATGGCGTCGGCCTGGTGCTGTGCGTGAATCCGCTCGTGCCGACGGATACGGCGGCGGGGATCGCCCGCGGGGTCCTCCGTCCCGATGCGCTGATCCGGCGCGGCCTCCCGGCGGTCCTGTCCCAGACGTTCCGGACGATGGTGCACTCCCGACTCGAGGTCGGCATGGCCGCCTACGAGACGCGCTACCCCGGCGCCGACGTGCTGCTGTTCGAGCCCGAGACGGATGAGTATCAGATGTTCTTCACCCGGATCTTCAGCTTCTCATCGCGGCGCACGGTCTGCCAGGTCGCCTACGCGGCCACCCGACGGGAGCTGCGCCGCCGGCGCGGCACCATGGGCCCCGCGCTCGCGCGCCACGGCATCCGGTTGCGTGACGACGTGCTGGACGATGATACGCGGGATCTCTGGTCGGGCGTGGGGCTACCGGGAGAAGCGAGGGCCGGGACGAGCGAACGGTTCACTCAGGCGGTGGCGGGTCTCGAGGACGCGGTCCGCCGCTGAGCGAACCAGCCCCACAGCGAAACGACCAGGGCCACCGGCAATCCCAGGTCCTCCCGGACACCGAGCTGGAACGCCGCCGCCGATCCGATCAGCGCCCACAGCCACGGAATGACCATGACCACTACCGGCGGCCGTTCGACCGTCCATATCAGGATGCCGAGCGTGGCGATGGTCGTCGGGCACGGCAGACCGAACGTGGGCGTGGCCGGGTAGCGATGGCCGAGCGCCCACGCGAGCGCCGGATAGACGGCGAAGGCATACACGATCAAGGCCAGCGCGAGACCCCCCCGCAGTCCTCGCGACGCCCGGAACGCGATCCGGGGCCGGAGCACCGCGTACCAACCAAGCAGCGCCGCCTCGGCGATGAACAACGCTGCGAACGCGGTCGCCGCCGGGTTGATCGAGCTGAAGAAGCGCCAGTGATACTCGATCCCCATCCAGAGCCAGAGGCCGGCCAACACCGCCCCGACCGTCCGGTCGGACCATCGGGTGGGTCGCAGGGCGAGCGCCGCCGCTCCGATCCCCAGCGCCAGTAAGACGATCTGCGCCGGAGCGACCGCTTCGTTGTAGGCAATGAACACGGCGAAGAATTGATCGCGGGAGAACGGCAGAGTCACGAGGCTAGTCCGCCACCGGCGGCAAGGGGCGTTCCGACAGCCGCCAAGTGAAATTCCCCATCCGCTCGCGCTTCTCCTCCCGGGACAGGCCACGGTACCCGCAGGGCGGCTTGCGGAGCGCCCGGAAGAGCGACAGGAACGGCCAGCCGAACGGTAGATAGAACCCGATCAGGTCCCAGTCCCGCAGGATCGCGTGCCAGCGGTTGCGCGCGGGCGGCCGGCGGCGGTCCCGCTCGAGCCGCACATAGGCGACCGGCCATCCCCACGGCAACAGCGTGCGCCATTGCCCCCAGGCGCGCCGCAGGGAGCGCCACAGGGAGCGGGCATGGTAGGGGCTCCCGCCGTGCTCGGCGACCAGGACGTCGAGCTCTCGCTGCATCAGGCGGCGCACCTGCTCGCCCACGCGCCGCAGCGCGCCGCGGTCGGGGTGCGCGAAATCGGTGACGCCTTCGAGCCACAAGAGCCCAGGGACGTCGATCGGCTTCCCTACGACGAACACCATCCGACAGGGGAAGGCGAGATACCACATCCATGGGAAGACGCACGCCAGCAGCCCGATCGGCAGCGGCAGGAACGGCACGTGAAACACGCGCTGCATCAGCCGGTCGAGCGGCGGGAAGCAGTAGCCGAACGGGTGCACCCACTCGGCGTTGATCGCGTAGACGGGATACACGGGAACGCGATGGCGGCCGGCCAGCAGCACGAAGCTGGTCTTGAAGGGCTGCAGCTGGTAGCGGCGGTTGAACCCTTTTCCGATTCCCGGGACGCCTTCGGGGAAGTACAGGACGCGCTCACCGCGCTCGATCAGACGCTCGAAGTTGTCGAACGTCATGTCCACGCCGCCGCCGCGTCGCCAGAAGTCGTCGATGCCGAACGGCCGCATCCACCAGACCTGCGTCAGCTCGGGCTCATAGACCGTCCGGTACTTCAGCGACGTCCGCATCCCGTCCCGGCACCACAGCGCCGCGTCGAGGACGATGCCATCATGCGGGAACGCGTTGCCCGAGTGATTGGCGGCGAGAATCACCGGTCCCCGCTTCGGCAGGCGCTCGTGCCCGAGGATGCGGGCCCGGAAATAGTGCTTCGTGATCGGGCCCAGGACGCTGCGCTCGAGCGCGCGACAGAACTCGGGATCGAACGGGTCCACCCCGGCCGGCGCGGCGATGTCGCTTGGCGGTGCCTGCACGGCATGCGCCGTCATATCAGGTCCCCCGCCGCAGCCCCAGCAGCGGCGCCAGGGCGAATAGGCCGACCCACAGCGGCCACGGGCCGCCGAAGGCCATGGTGATGGCGGCCGCGACGAGACAGAACCCGGCGATCAGCGTCCCCCGCACGCCGGCAAACGGATTCTCCGGAGCCTGCTTGGTGGATTTCTCGAGCACCCGGACGCCTTCGGTCACCAATAACGGCACCTTCACGAGGGCATCCATCAGCTCCGGAGCGCCCCGCAGCTCTTCCTGCAGCACACGCCAGGGGCTGAACTGCTGCAGGAAGATCTCCCGGATGTGGCGCCGTGAGATCTCGGCGACGTCGAACCCCGGCAGCAGCACGTTGCCGACGCCCTCGAACGTGATCAGCGCCTTGACCATCAGGACCAGCTCGACCGGGAAATACATCCGATAGCGGGCGCCCCGCGACAGCGACTCGAGCACGAGCCGCCCGAGGGAGAATCCCCGGAACGTGGCGTGCCGCCGCCAGCGCCGCGAGATGTCCGTCACCTCCCGGCGGAAGCCGAGTGGATCGCCCCCGCGTCCCGGCTCGGCCACGGCCGCGAGGTAGCGTGCCGCGTTCTCCGCGTCGCCCGTGACCAGGCTGTAGTAGTAGTACAACAGCGTGCGGCGCAGCTCGCCGTCCAGCCGTCCCACCATCCCGAGGTCGATGAAACCGACCTTCGTCCCCGGCAGGATGAGCAGGTTCGCCGGATGCAGGTCGGCGTGGAAGAAGCCGTCGCGATAGATCATCCGGATGATCGCCGCGGCGCCCAGGTCGACCAGCTTCTCGCGGGCTTTGCGCGGCAGCGCCTGCGCCTGAGGAGTGTCAGGTCGCAAGCCGTCGATGAACTCCATGCACAGCACCCGCGGTCCGGACAGCTCGGGGTACACGGCTGGGAAAACGACACCGGACAGATCCAGGAAGTTCGCCGCGAGCGTCTCGATGTTCTCGGCTTCCTGCCGCAGGTCCACCTCGCGTTGCGTGTATTCCACGAACTCGTTGATGATGCGCCGCGGCTGGTAGCGCGGGAACACCCACTGGAGCACCGAGCCGAGCGTGCGGAGCAGACGGGCATCGCGGCGCAGGGTCTCGGGGATCCCGGGCTTCACCGCCTTGATGACCACCGGATCGCCGGCCAGAGTGGTGGCGCGGTGGATCTGGGCGATCGACGCCGACCCGATCGGCTCGGGGTCGACGTTCAGGAACAGCTCCGTGAGGGGCCGGCGGAGATCACGCTCCACCAGCCGGCGAAACGTCTCGAACGGCACCGCCGGCAGACCGTCCAGCAGGTTCTTCAGCTCGTCGGTAATCGGCCGCGGCAGCACATCTTCCCGCAGGCTCAGGATCTGGCCGAGCTTGATGTAGGTCGGACCGAGCAGCTCGAGGCGACGCCGGAACTGGACGGGGAACGGCTCCCGGGCGAGATCGCGCCGCAAGAACGGGCGCACCAGCACCGCGACGACGGACAGCAGCGCGAACCGCACTCCCCTGCCCTCGCCCGACGCTCTCCGCGCCCGTACGTAGGACACCACTCCGCCCACCAGGAGTCCCACGAGGTGCCGGTTGGTGGCCATCGCGCGACGCACGAGACCCTGCGCCCGGGGTAGCGCGGCGGGCCGCCCCACACCCGCACGGGGCGGTGGCGGCGGCGCCGGCGCCTGGCCGGTGCGATGGAGCGCGGCGCGCGTCGTCACCGATGCCGCCCGTACCGCTCGTGGGCGGAGACCCATTCGAGCGAGCTGATCGCGGCGGCCAGGGAGATCTCTCCGGCCAGCACGACGCCGGCGACGATCTCCGCGAGCTTGTTCACCTTGCCGGTGCCGTAGCAGCCGAGGATCTCGAGACACTCGCGCTGGGTCGCCAGGCCGGTGCCGCCGCCGTGGGTGGCCACGATGAGCGATGGGAGCGTGATCGACATGTAGAAGTCGCGCTCGGGCGTGATCTCCGAATAGATCAGCGCGGCACTCCCTTCCGCCACGTTCGCCACGTCCTGCCCCGTGGCGATGAAGAGCGCCGTCACCGCGTTGGCCGAATGCAGGCCGTTGTTATTGCTGCCCGAGAGCAGCGCCCCCACGTTGGCGACGCCGGCGTGGCCCTGCAGGGTCTCGGGATCGACCCGCAGATGCTCACGGAGGATGCGCCGCGGGATCACCGCCTCGGCGGTCACCCGCTTGCCGCGGGTGCGCATCATGTTCACGTGAGACGCCTTCTTGTCCGTCGCGAAGTTCGACTCGAGGTAGAACCGTCGGATCCCCGGTGCGTTGGCCCGCAGCCACTCGCAGGCGGCGAAGGTCGCGCGACCCACCATGTTCTGTCCGGCCGCGTCGCCGGTCGAATAGTTGAATCGGAGGTAGGCGAACTTGTTCGAGAGGAAGGTCTCAATGAACAGCAGCTTCGCCACCCGCGACGTCGACTCCGCCACGCGGCGGACGTCCGCTATGTGGAGGTCCACCCAATCGCGAAACTCCCGCGCCCCCCGGGCGGAATCGAACACGAACACCGGTGCACGCTGCATGCAGTCGCCCGAGACGGTGCACGTCACCCCGCCCGACAGGTTGAGGACCTTCATCCCGCGGTTGTAGGACGCGACGAGCGTGCCCTCGGTAGTCGCGAGGGGGATGAAGAATTCCCCCTGCGCGTGCTCTCCGTTCACCCGGAACGGCCCCGCGAACCCGATCGGGATCTGGGCCACGCCGCCGAAGTTCTCGATGTTGCCCCGGGTCACCTCGGGGTCGAACGAGTACGCCGCGAGGTGGTGCAGTGGGACACCGGTGGCCGTCTCGATGTAACGGCGACGGGCGTCCGCCATGGCGCGAGAATAGTTGTGGCGCTCGTCCTTCTCGTAGGGGATTCCCGGACGTTCAGGCGCCGGCGCCGTCGTCCCCGGCGGCATCACCGCATCCTCGGCTTCCACCGACATCGTGCCGAACGACGCGGTCTCCAGCATGAAGGTGATCGCATGAGGACCCGCCGGCAGCTGGTCGGCGACCGCGTGAACGCTGGCACAGGCGCGCCGGGCGAAGGTCAGGGGATGTTGCGGGGTGACCGCCGGGATCGGCAGGACTTCGCCGCTGGCGAACTCGAGCCGCAGCTGCGCAGGGGGAATTTCGCGGCCATCCACCAGGAGACCCGACAGCCGCGTGACCACGGCATCGCTCAGCCGGTTCTCGATGTCGAAGTAGAAGCCGCCGGTTTCGTTTCGGAGCGAGCCGGACGTGTACAGTTGCCGCGCCGTCGGTGACGGCATAACGCGCTCCCGGATTCCCGGTGAAATGGTGGCCCCGGTGTTCGCTGCCGGAACGTACGGGAGGGGACGTGAAGAAACGCCCTACGGCGTATGAAGGCTGCTCTATGGCGCCGAGCTGCGCAGGGCGACGGCCTCGAACCGGAAGGTGACACGGTCCGCGACGCGCACCAGGCCCCCGGGACCACCGTGATAGGGACGGATGCCGAAGCTCGATTGGTCGACGGCGAACGTGCCCGTGGCGCGGAGCGAATCCGCCCCGGCGTCGACGTGGACGTCCACCGAGACCTCCCGCGTCTGCCCGACGAGCACCAGGTCCCCCCGCACGCGCAACCCGCCGGCGATCGGGGCCACGGCGCGCGACACGAATCGGATCTCCGAGAAATGGGCCACATCGAGCACGTCGGTGCGCATCGCCGCCGTCACCTTGCGGATCTCGGCGGTATCGGGCGGAGTCATCACCTCGAGGCTCTCCGTCTGGACGACGATCTCGACGCTCGAGCGAGCCGGATCGGCACGGTCGTACACGACATGCCCGCTCACGCTGCGGGCCCGGATCATGTGCTCGTGCCCCACGAACGAGAAGAACCCGCTCTTGGTCGTCGCGACCTCGAAGCGGCTATGCGGCGAGATCAGGTACGTGGCCGCGCGCTGCGCGTGCAGCACCGCCGGGCCTCCCGTCAGGATGGCGGCGAGCCAGCCGGCGCCGACGGCGGACCGTGTCCTCACGGCTGCGCGGACCGCTCGTAGGGGACGATGTGTTCCCATTCGCTCGCGTCCGACCGCGCCACCACGGCGACGACCGGCTCGGTGGCGCTGAGGTTGAACACTTCGTGCGGCACGCCGGGCTCGATGAAGATGAAGTCGCCGGCCGTGTTCTCCACGGTCCGGGTGAGACCCGGCCCGAATTCGTGCCGCACCCGGCCTTCCAGGATGTACAGCATCACCTCGAACCCGACGTGAATGTGGGCGCGGGCGACGCCGCCGGGCGGGATGGTAGCGACGTTCATGGACAGCGCGTGCGCGCCGACGTTCTTGGCCGACAGGCCGGTCTTGTAGTGGATGCCGTTCCAGTCGCGGCACAGCGCGCTGCCGCGGATGACGGAGATGCCGTCGTTCCCTTCGACGTTGCGCTTCAGGTCCTCGACCATGGACGTTCCTACCCCCGGCGTGACGAGTGGATTCGAGTCATTCCAGGCGGAGTCGGTACCCCACGCCGGCCTCGGTCTGGAGGTAGCGGGGTCGGGTCGGATCCTGCTCGAGCTTGTGCCGCAGCTGCGTCATGTAGACGCGCAGATAATGCGTGTGCTCCACCGCGTTCGGCCCCCAGACTTCGTTCAACAGCTGGCGATGGGTCACCACCTTGCCCGCATCGCGCACGAGCGCGGTGAGGAGCTTGTACTCGGTGGGGGTCAGGTGGATCTCGGCGCCACGCGCGAATACCCGGCGGGCCGCGAGATCGACCCGCAGCTCGTCCACCGCGAACACCGGCTCGGCTGGCGCCGCCAACCGGGCGGCGTGTCGCAGGGCCACGCGCAGCCGCGCCAGCAGCTCGTCGGTCCCGAACGGCTTTGTGAGGTAGTCGTCGGCGCCGGCGTCGAGCGCGGCGACCTTGTCCTGCTCCTTGCCGCGCGCCGAGATCACGACGATCGGTGTCGCCGACCATTCGCGGATCCGCCGGGCCAGATCGATGCCGTCCCCGTCGGGGAGGCCCAGATCGAGCAGGATGACGTCGGGGCTTCGGGCGGTGGCCTGCGCCAGTCCCTCGCGGGACGTGGTCGCCTCTACGAGACGGTAGTCGTGGCTCTCCAGCGCCGCTCGCAGGAAGCGGCGCATCTGCGGCTCATCTTCGATCAGCAATACCAGCGGTGTGGCCTCGGCCATGCGCCGAAGCTAGCCCGCGGTCGAGGACTCCGCTGCCTCCGCGCTCATGGCGCGCACCCGTTCGACGGCGACCGCGGCCTGCCCCGCGAACGTCTCGAGCACCTGTCGGACGACCGGCTCCCGGAAGGCGGCGGGATCGTCGGGTCGCACGGCCAGGACGCCGAGGCGTCCGCCGGCGCCGACGAGCGGGAGAAACAGCAACGGGACTTCGGGAAAGTTGCCCGTGCCCGGGCCGGCGGCTTGCCAGAGGTCGAAGCTCCATTGCGCCGTCGCCTGGGCGTGTTCGTCCAGCGCGAAGGTGGCGGTCGCGCCCGCCGGCGGCGTCATCTGCCCGGCGGGATCCCGCAGCAGGATCTGCACCTGTGCCGCAAATGCCTCGTGCCCGTGCCGGGCGACGATATCGGCCAGGGAGCCCAGATCGGTCGCCGCGAGCAGCTCATGACTCATGGCATAGAGCGTCGCCGTGCGCCGCTCGCGTGCGAGCGCGGCCTCCGCATGTTCCCGCAAGCGGCTCGCCACCGCGCTGATCGCGAGCGCTGTCACCAACATCACCCCGAACGTCAGCACGTAGTGGAGGTCGGCGACCGCGAACGTGAACCGCGGCGGCACGAAGAAGAAGTCGAACAGCGCGATGCTCAAGAACGCCGCGACCACCGACGGCCCGCGGCCGAAGCGTGATGCGACCAGCCCCACCGCCAGGAGGAACAGCATCGCGACGTCGGTCACGGAGAGCAGCGGGAGAATCAGCGTGCCGAGTGCGGTGCACGCGACCATGATGAGCACGACCCACCCGTACGCTTTCATGCGCTCTCCCTGGCTTCGGCCAACACCGGTTCCATCGATCCGCCCGTGACCGGCAACGTGAAGCGGAATACCGCTCCCCCCCCGGCGCGGTTCTCCGCCCAGATGCGGCCACCGTGCGCCGTGACGATGCCGCGGCAGATCGTCAGGCCCAATCCGATGCCCCCCTGGGTCCCGGCACCGGCCGCGCGGTAGAACTTGTCGAAGATGCGCCCTTCCTCGCCCGGCGGCAGCCCGGGGCCGCGATCCGCCACATCCACCCGGATGGTCCCGTTCATGCGAGCCGCCGAAATCTCGATTGCAGTGTTTGGCGGCGTGTATTTCACCGCGTTCTCGAGCAGGTTCACGAACACCTGCTCCATGAGCACCGCATCCAACGCCACGAGCGGAAGGTCGGGCGGCAGGGTCACCGTCACGGGATGGCCGCGCAGCCGGTCGTCGAGACGGATCAGGGCGACGCCAACCACCTCCTCCAGCGGCTGCAGCTCCTTCTGGACTTCGAGCGCTCCGCTCTCCACCCGGATCATGTCGAGCAGGTTGCCGATCAACCGGTTCATGCGGCGCGCTTCTTCGAGAATCGTCTGCAGCAGGTCGCGCCGCGCCGCCGGGGAGAGCTGGCTTGGCTCCTCGAGCAGCGAGCTCGCGGCGCCGGTGATCGCGCCCAGCGGCGTGCGCAGGTCATGGGACAGCGACGACAGCAGCGCCGTGCGCAACCGCTCGGCTTCGATCTCGAGCTGTTCGTGCTGCGCCCGGTCGGCGAGCTGGGCACGTTCGAGCGCCAGCGCCGCCTGCCCTGCGAAGGTCTCGATCAGCCGCTGCAACGTCGGATCTTCGAAACGCGCAGGATCCCCCGGGCGCAGCCCGACCACCCCGATGGTGCCCCCCGATGCGACAAGCGGCAGATAGAATGCCTGCGCGCTCGGCAGCGTGTCGGTGCCGATCCCCGCCACGTGACTGCGCACCAGCACCCAGTGCGCGACGCTCAGCTCTTTCTCGTCCATCGGATAGGCCGCCGGGACGCCTACCGGCACCTCGAGGCGGCCGGTGGCGCCCGGGAACAGGAACTGCACGCGCGCCTCGAAGGTGTCCTGCAGGTGGCGCGATGCCACCCGCGCCAGATCCGCGAATCCGCGCGTCGCCGCCAGCTCGCGGCTCATCGCGTACAGGGCGCCCGTGCGCCGTTCCCGCAGCCGGGCGGTCTCGGCCTGCTCCCGGATGCGCAGCGTGAGACCAC
>Ga0326730_1000027_pt1 | contig 44508 bp, 44 predicted proteins | sample MHFSIPfraction_3_FD_207740 | JGI IMG/M metagenome (GOLD analysis project Ga0326730, IMG submission 207740) | Lab enriched peat soil microbial communities from Michigan Hollow, Ithaca, NY, United States - MHF7AN SIP fraction | ecosystem: Environmental > Terrestrial > Soil > Wetlands > Peat...
CAGCGTTCGATCTCTCCGCTGCTCGCACCGAGCTGTCGCTTCCATCCGAGTTGTTCGAGCTACGCGATCGCGTCGGTTTCGCGCGACGGTTTGTGGCGCGGGGGCGCAAGTGCTCTTCGTCGACTCGCCCGCTGCCATCCGCTCGGAGGCGGCGGGCTCGACCTGCCGTAGCGGAGGGAACTCGTGGACCGCTGGCAGATCGCAGCGATTGCACTCGCCGTCGGGTTGCTTGCGGCGTCCCTCTATCTTCGCCCGCCCTCTTCGGGGAAGCCGGTACCCAACCCGCAGGAGAGCGTGAGGCCGATCCCCGCCGAGCGCACGCAAATAGCTGATTCCGCAACTCGCGATCTGCCGCCGCCGAGCATCGCCTCGAAGGCCTTGACGCTCAGAAATGACGCGGTCGAGATTCGCGTCAGCAATCTTGGCGCGCGGGTCGAAGGCGTCGAGCTTCTGCAGTACCGCGCAACCGTCGCCCCGGACTCCGGGCCCGTCGAGCTCGTCACCGGCGAATCCCGCGGTGCGATGTTTCTGTTCCTCGGTCCCGATCCGTTGCGCTCACTGGAGGCTGCTCCGGGAGAGGTCGTGTCCGAGGGCCCTCGGCACGTCGAGCTCCGAGCCAGTCAGGGCGGAGTCACCGTGACGCGCCGCCTTGAACTCGACGAGTCGGGTTATGGCGGTCACATGACCGTATCGATCGCGAACGCGAGCAACGAGACGGTACGGCCGAAGCTCGAGTTGGTCCTGTATGGCCAAGAACGCCCTGCGGCGGCTCCCGATCACTTCCCTCGCTATAGCCTGGTGGCTTCCGTCGATGGCTCCGTGAAACGCACGCCAGTCGCGGGGGTTGGTTCGACCGGCGTCGTCGGCAGTCTGCTTGGAAGAGGTCCGCCGACGGGAGCTGCCTACCCGTCGCCGGTCGAGTGGGTAGGGATCGACAGTCAGTACTTCCTGCTCGCCGCGGTAGCGCAGAACTCGCGCGAGGCCGCGGCGTTTTGCGGGCCGCTCGGGGCAGACTCTGGCGAGGCATCTCTCAAGATTCAGCCGTTCGAGATCCCGCCGGGCACTCACGTCGAGCGAAGCTACCGGCTCTATTTCGGACCGAAGATCGAAGAGGTCGTCGCTGCGGTCGACCCGCAACTGAGTCACGCGATCGACGCCGGCTGGGCCTTTGTTCGCCCGCTCGTGTCTGCGTTCGCTGCACTGCTTCACTGGACTCACGATCACGTCGTCGCGAACTACGGTGTCGCGATCATCCTGCTGACGATCCTCGTTCGCGTGCTCACGTATCCGCTGACGCAACGCTCGATGAAGTCGATGAAGAAGTTCAGCCTGATCGCGCCGCAGATGAAGGAGATCCAGGAGAAGCACGCCAACGACCGCGACAAGCTCCAAGAGGAGCTGATGAAGCTCTACCGCCAGAAAGGGATGAATCCGCTGGCGGCCATGGGTGGTGGCTGTGTGCCCATGATCATCCAGATGCCTGTGATGATCGCGCTCTACTTCGCCTTCCAGACGTCGATCGATCTTCGGCACGCGCCGTTCGCGCTCTGGATACGGGACCTGTCTGCACCTGAGGACTTCTTCGCGATCGCCGGCATCCCGATTCGTCTGCTGCCCCTGCTGATGGGCGGCTCGATGCTACTGCAGCAGCGACTCAGTCCGGCGCCGAACGCCGATCCGCAGCAGCGTCAAATGATGACACTGATGAGTGTCATGTTCACTTTCATGTTCTACCAATTCGCGTCCGGCCTCGTGCTGTACTGGTTCGTGAGCAACCTTCTCGGCATCGCGCAACAACTCCTCGTGAACCGCGCCCCGGCGCCGGCGACAACCCGATCGGAGACAACTGCATGAACGCATCCGTAGACGACGTGAAGGAGTTCGTGGCCGAGAGCCGAGAAGCGGCGATCTCGATGGCCGAGAGTCACTTTCGAACGTCGGTCGACCAGCTTCAAACATGGGTGGTTCCTCCCTCAGTTCACATTTCGGGACTGGGCGAGCGCGTTCTCTTGATCGCCGCTCCGCGCTCCGAGCGATCGAGCCGCCCGCAAGACGCAAGGAGAGAGGAGCGGCGACCGCCCGAGCGAGAACGAGAGCGCCCGGCCGGTCGGGATCGAGATCGGGACCGAGGTGGCCGAGACCGCGGAGCTCCTCGGTCTGAGCCCCGAGCGGAGCGTCCTACGCGAGTGAGTCAGATCGATCGAGAGGAGCGAGAGGCGCCACTCGAGCCGGAGCGGAGACCAACGCCTGAGAGTGAGTCTCCGCGAACCCCGAAGGCCGCTGTCGGTGAAGTCGGTCTCTTCATCGCGGGGGTTCTCGAGCGCATGAAGTTGCGCGAAGTCACCGTTTCGGAGTCGGAAACCGAAGATGGCGAGATCATCGTTACGCTCGATGGACGCGCCATCAGTTCTCTGGCCGAGCGGGAGCCGAGGCTCATCGCAGCTCTATCGCACCTTGCGCACCGCGCCGCCGAAGCACTGCTCGACGATGATGCGGCGGCTCAGGTCGAGATTCGGGGTGCGCGCCGTGCTCCCCGAGAAGAGCCTCGCGACCGCGCGAGTCGCGACGGTCGGCGAGAGCCGCGACGGGAAGGCGGGCGAGGCGATCGACCGGGCCGCTCTCGAGATCCCGAGGACCGCGACATCGATGAGGTCGAGCTGGAGCGGCTCGCGAAAGACGTCGCTCGCGCGGTGCGCGAGAGCGGTGAAGCGGAGCTTCTACCACCGATGAACTCGCGCGAGCGCTGGTTCGTGCACAACGCTCTGAAGGAAGAGCGCGGTGTGCGCTCCGAGAGTGAGGGCGAGGGCGCGCGGAAGCGAGTCAAGATCCTGCCGGCGTGATGGGAAGCGCGGCGCTCGACGCCGCCCTCGGCGGATTTTCCGCCGAGCTGACGCGCTGGGGCGCGCGAATGAACCTCGTCGGGTCCACGAACCCCGACGCGATCCGGCGCCACATCGAGGACTCACTCGCGGCGGCGCCTCATCTTCCGCGGAACGCTTCGGTCGTGGACTTGGGTAGCGGTGCCGGATTCCCCGGGATTCCGCTCGCGCTCGCCCGCCCCGATCTCAGGCTAACGCTCGTAGAAATTCGTGAAAAGCGAGTCGCCTTCCTGCGGCATGCAGCCCGCGAGCTCTCGTTGGCGATCGAGATCCGAGTCACGTCGATCGAGGCGCCATCCGGGAGCGATTTCGACTTCGCGCTCCTTCGCGCGGTCGCCAAGCCCGAGCGAAGCCTCGAGCTCGGCCTCCCGTGGGTCAGGCCAAGCGGCGAGGTGTGGATCTGGTCGGGGCCGGTCGCGAATCTTGCGGGTGCCGAGATGATCGCCCTGGATTCCGGCGGGAACATTCTGCGCCTCCGTGCGGCGGACTTTTCCCGTGGAACGGGTTGAAGTCGCTGGTGTTCCACTCCTAGCACGTGGAACTCTGGGATAGACTGTGGCCGCGGGCTCGCCCGCGGGGTGCAGAGTGACTCGTGTCATCGTGGTCGCGAATCAGAAGGGCGGCGTTGGGAAGACCACGACCGCCGTGAACCTCGCTGCCTCGCTCGCAGCTGCAGAAACTGCGACGCTGCTTGTGGATTTCGATCCGCAAGCCAATGCGACCTCGAGCCTGGGATTCCAGCCGGCAGAGCTCAAGGCGGATGTTTACGATCTCTTGCTGGGCGAAGCGACTCTCGCAGAGGTCACGCTCGAGACGCAGCTGCAGTTCCTGCGCCTGGTTCCGTCGTCGACGGATCTCGTGGGTGCCGAAGTGGAGCTCGCGGCCGCTCCCGAACGCGAGCACCGTCTGGCAAAGGCGATCGCGGGGGCGCGCGGCGACTACCGCGTGATCTTGATCGACACTCCACCGTCGCTGGGTCTGCTCACGCTCAACGCTCTCGTCGCCGCGGATTCGGTATTGGTTCCGCTGCAGTGCGAGTACCTCGCGCTTGAGGGGCTCGCGAAGCTCACGCAGACGATCGAACTGGTGCGTGCCTCCCTGAATCCGCGCCTGGAGATCGAGGGACTGGTTCTGACCATGTACGACGTGCGGAACAACCTCGCGCTGCAAGTCGCGCGCGAGACGCGCGAGCACTTTGGTGAGCGTGTGTTCCGCACGGTGATACCGCGGAACGTCCGGTTATCCGAAGCGCCCAGCCATGGCAAGCCGGCTCTTCTGTACGACATCAATTCCAAGGGCGCGCTCAGCTACTTACAGCTCGCAGAAGAGCTGCTGGAAAGGATCAAGAATGGCTAGTCGCAAGGGACTCGGGCGCGGACTCTCGGCGCTCATCCCGCCCCCTCCGGTCGTGACGCGCGTCGAGCGCATGCCTTCGGAAGCCGACGACGCGTCGAGCGCGCCGCTCTTCATCTCCGTTTCCAAGATTGCTCCGAATCCGGCTCAGCCTCGAAAGCTCTTCCGGGAGAGTGAGCTGGCCGCATTGGCAGCTTCAATTCGAGAGCAGGGGGTGCTTCAGCCACTCGTCGTCCGTCGACGTGGCGACGGATACGAACTGATCATCGGCGAGCGGCGTTGGAGAGCCGCCCAGCTCGCGGGTCTCGATGAAGTTCCGGCGGTCGTCCTGGACGCGACGGATCGCCAGGTCGTAGAAATGGCGCTGGTCGAGAACGTGCAGCGCGCGGATCTCAACCCGATGGAGCTTGCCGAAGCGTTCCGCGTCCTGATCGATGACGAAGGAATGACGCAGGACGAAGCTGGTCGCCGGGTCGGTCTCGATCGCTCAAGTGTTGCGAATCACCTACGTCTTCTCGAGCTGCCGCGCGAGATCCAGCAGGATCTCATCGACCAGCGCCTCACGATGGGGCATGCGAAAGCAATATTGCAGGTGCCGGTCGAGCAGCGAAGTTTGGTGCGTGACCAGATCATTCGAAGCTCGCTATCGGTGCGCGCGGCTGAAGAGCTTGGCCGACGCGCCGCGTCATCGGCACCGCGTCAACCGCGACCTGGCCCTGTTCGCGACGTGCACGTCGCGGATCTCGAGGAGCGGCTCCGCAAGGCTCTGCAGACCAAAGTACGAATCGTTGGCCGCCGTTCGCGCGGACGGATCGAGCTGCAATATTTCGGCGAAGGCGAGCTCGAGCGGCTCTCCGATCGCTTGTTGGGAGACAGCTGATGAAGCTCGAGCTGCAGACCTTTCTCGACAGTGGAACCTCGTTCGAGGGGAAGATCTCCTTCACCGGTGCGGTTCGCATCGACGGTCATTTCCGGGGTACGGCGAGTGCGGACGGGATCCTTGTCGTCGGTGAGACGGGGACGATCGACGCGAAGCTCGAGGTGCGTGAGATCCTCATTCTCGGTTCCGTGGTCGGTGAAGTCACCGCAAAGGAGCGCGTCGAGGTCGGGCCTCAGGGCCGGCTCGACGGGATCGTCCGTACCCCGCGTCTCCGCATCAATGAAGGAGCTCAGGTCAGCGCGCGCGTCGAGATGGGTGAGCCCGCCGCAACCCCGGGAAGCGTTCGGCGTCCGATCTGACCATCAAAGGCCCACCCAGAGCAGCGAAATGTGGCATCGGTTCTGATTGACTTGAGTTTCTCCTTTGCCATATTCGCGCACGCTTCGGGGAGGGGCTGCGCCGTCATCTCCTTCCTTGACACGGGTGCGACCGAAGGGAGATCTGCTTGCGCGCCGCCGCGAACATTGCGCTATCGGTGTCGCTTGCCGTCGCTGCGGCTGCGCTTCCCTCAGTCGCATCTGCGGCCGACCTGAACCTCCTGCCCCGTTGGCCGTTCGTCGCGACGAACATTCTCGTGTTTGCGCTCCTGATCCTTCCCGTGAATCATTTGTTGATCCGGCCGCTGCTGCGATTGATTGAAGAGCGTGAGCAGCGAACTTCTGGATCGCTCGAGGAAGCTCGTCGCCTCGACAGCGAAGCGAGCGCGCTCGGTGTCGAGCTCGATGCCCGCCTCCTCGAGGCTCGCGCACGCGCGCAGGGGCGGCGCGCAGCAATCATGGCCGACGCCGAAGCGCAGGAGCGCGCGCTTCTTCAAGCTGCATCCAGCGACGCCGCGCAGAGCATCGAGAGCGTGCGCACCTCGATCGCGGCGGACCTCGTCACCGCTCGCGCCAGTCTGCACGGCGACGCGCGCGCACTCGCCGGCGAAGCCGCGGCGCGCCTGCTCGGGAGGCCGATGTGAGCGTCGCAGCCCGACGGCGAGTGTTCGCAGTGACTGTGCTGTCGCTCGTCGCGCGGGCCGCGCCGGCCCAGCACGCTGAGCATGCGCAACACGCCGAGCACGCTGCCGACTGGAGCCTGCTCGTCTTCCACACGTTTGGGCTCGCGGTCCTGATCGGGATCATCGTCTACTTCGCGCGTGAGCCACTGCGGGCGTTCCTGAGTGACCGCAGCGATGGGCTCCGTCGGCAGCTCGAGAGCGCGCGCGCGGCGCTCGAGAGCGCGCGCACGGCGAACATCGCGATCCGCGCGCGTCTCGACCGCATCGCCGACGAGAACGAAGCGCTTGTGCGCGAAGCGGCGGAGCTAGCCGAACGCGAGCGCACCGGCGCGCTCGAACGCGCCCGAAGCGCCGCGGAGCGAGTCCGAGAGGAGGCGAAGCGCGCCGCGGATCAGGAGATCGAACGCGCGCGCGCAGAACTTCAGAGCGAGGCAGCGCGCCTCGCGATCTCGCTCGCGCGCGAGATGGTCCGCAACAATCTGACTCCCGACGACGAACGCCGCATGCTCGCGGAATTCGTCGAGCGAGTCGGGAGGCCGACGTGATCGGCGCCGGCGAGATCGCGCGCCGCTACGCGCGCGCAATATTCGGCCTCGCCGACGGTGCGAAGGAGCACGCGCGACTCCTCGACGAGATCGAGTCACTCGAGTCGGAGATCCGCGGAAACGCCGACCTCACGCACGTGCTGCTGACACCGATCCACCCGCGCGGCGAGCGGAAGGCCGTGATCCACGATCTCGCCGATCGACTCGGCCTGTCCGTCGAGGTGCGTGCCTCGGCCGAGATCCTCGTCGACGAGAACCGGCTGCAAATCCTGTCGGCTCTCGTCGCCGCGCTGCGCGAGCTCGTCGACGCGGAAGCGGGGCGTATGGGCGCGCGCGTCGTCTCCGCCCACCCACTCGACGCGGCCGCGCAGCAACAGATCCGCGCCGCGCTCTCGCGCCGGGTGAATCAAGAGGTCGCCGTGGAGTTCGCCGTCGATCCCGAGCTGATCGGCGGCGTCGTCGCGCGCATCGGCGACCTGCTGCTCGACGGCAGCATTCGCACGCAGCTCGAGCAACTCGGTGAAATTCTGAAGAGGGGATCCGCGACATGAAGATCAAAGCAGCCGAGATCAGCGAGATCATCCGGCGCCAGATCCGCGACTACGACCGCGAGATCGACATCGCCGAGACTGGCACTGTGCTCTCCGTCGGTGACGGGATCGCGCGCGTGTATGGGCTCGCGAACGCGATGGCCGGTGAGCTCGTCGAGTTCGCCGGCGGGCTGCGTGGGCTCGTGCTGAACCTCGAGGACGACAACGTCGGCATCGCGATCATGGGCACCGGCGAGCACATCCGCGAAGGCCACATGGTCAAGCGCCTGGGCGAGATCATCGAGGTGCCCGTCGGCCCCGAGCTGTGCGGTCGCGTGGTGAACGCGCTCGGGGAGCCGATCGACGGCAAGGGCCCGATCCGCGCGACCGAGTCACGGCGCGTCGAGCTGAAAGCGCCGGGCATCGTGAAGCGCCAACCGGTGAAGGAGCCGCTGCAGACCGGCCTGAAGTGCATCGACGGAATGACTCCGATCGGGCGGGGCCAGCGCGAGCTGATCATCGGCGACCGACAGACCGGCAAGACCGCGATCGCGCTCGACACGATCATCAATCAGAAGGGCACCGGCGTGCGGTGCATCTATGTCGCCATCGGCCAGAAGCAGTCGACCGTCGCGCAGGTCATGGGCAAGCTCGCCGAGTTCGGCGCGATGGAATACACGACCATCGTCGCTGCGACCGCCGCAGACTCCGCGCCGCTGCAGTACATCGCGCCCTACACCGGCTGCACCATGGGGGAGTACTACCGCGACAACAAGCAGCACGCGCTGATCGTGTACGACGATCTCTCGAAGCACGCGACCGCATACCGCCAGCTGTCACTCCTGCTGCGCCGCCCGCCCGGACGCCAGGCGTATCCCGGTGACGTCTTCTATCTCCACTCGCGCCTGCTAGAGCGCGCGGCGAAGATGAGCAACGAGGCCGGCGGCGGGTCACTCACCGCGCTGCCGATCATCGAGACACAGGCCAACGATGTCTCGGACTACATCCCGACCAACGTCATCTCGATCACCGACGGTCAGATCTTCCTCGAGTCGAACCTGTTCAACGCCGGTCAGCGGCCGGCGATGAACGTCGGCATCTCGGTGTCTCGCGTCGGCTCGAACGCGCAGGTGAAGGCCATGAGGGCGGTCGCCGGCACGCTCAAGACCACGCTCGCGCAGTACCGCGAGGTCGAGGCCTTCGCGCAGTTCGGCAGTGACTTGGACCGAGTGACTCAGGAGCAGCTCGCGAACGGCCAGCGACTCACCATGATGCTGCGCCAGCCGCAGTACAAGCCGCTCGCCGTCGCGGAGCAGGTGGTGCAGATCTACGCGGCGACGCCGCGCTCCGACGGCAAGCCCTCGTGGCTGCGCAACTACCCGGTCGACGACGTGACTCGCTACGGCGAGGAGATGGTCGAGTTTCTCCGCCAACGGCATTCCGCCGTTCTCGCGGAGATCGCCTCGACCGGCGCGCTCGCGGATGGCGTCCGGGGCAAGCTCGACGAAGCGCTCGACGCGTTCGCCAAGGTCTTCCAGCCGAGCGGCAGCGCGGCGTAGTCACGCATGGCCCGCATCCGCGAGATCCGCGCGCGTGTCACTGCGATTCGAAAGACGCAGAAGATCACGAGCGCCATGCGCATGATCTCCGCGGCCCGGCTCGCGCGAGCGCAGCAGGCGGCGGAGAATTCGCGCGCCTACGGCGAGAAGCTGATCGAGATCTTCTCCGCGGTAGCCAGCGGCATCGACAAAGACGCGCACCCGCTGCTCGCGCCCCGCGAGCAGAAGAGGAAGCTCGACGTCGTCGTGGTCACGAGTGACCGCGGTCTCTGCGGCGCCTACAACTCGAACCTGTTGAAGCACGCGCTCGCGGTGGTTGAGTCGCGCCACAGAGAGTTCGAGTCGATCGCGTTCGTACCGCTGGGCAAGCGCGCGAGAGACTTCTTCCGCCGCCGCCGCGTCGACGTCCCGCGCTCCTGGACCGGGCTCTCGAGCCCGACGGCGGAGCACGCGCACGAGATCGCCGCCTATCTGATCGAGCGCTATCTCGCCGGCGAGAGCGACGAAGTCCTCGTGATCTACGGGCGCTTCGTCTCCGTGCTCACACAGACTCCGACTCACCTGACGATCCTGCCTGTGCTCGGCGCAGTGCAAGAGGCCACCGGTCAGGCGCGGGTCCCCTACGAGACCGAGCCCGATCCAGTGAGTCTGCTCGCCGCGGTGCTGCCGCGGGTGGTCGAGTTCGCGCTGCTGCGTGCGCTGCTCGAGAACGCCGCCAGCGAGCACGGCGCCCGCATGACCGCGATGGAAGCGGCCACCGAGAACACGCGCGAGCTGATTCGCAGCCTGACGCTCGACATGAACAAGGCCCGCCAGACGCAGATCACGACCGAACTCACCGAGATCGTGGCCGGCGCCGAGGCGCTCTAGGAGTAACCGACATGAACGAAGGCAAGGTGCTTCAGGTCCTGGGCGCGGTGGTGGACGTCGAGTTCCCGCCGGGCAAGCTGCCGGAGATCTACACCGCGCTCACGCTCACCAATCCCGCGATCGACTCCCGCGCCGACAATCTCGTGGTCGAGGTCGCGCAGCATCTCGGCGAGAATGCCGTGCGCTGCATCGCGATGGACACGACGGACGGTCTGGTGCGCGGCATGAAGGTGACGGACACGGCCGGCCCGATCGCCATGCCCGTCGGCGCAGGCACGCTCGGCCGGATCATGAACGTGGTCGGCGAGCCCGTCGACGAGGCCGGCCCGATCAAATACGAGAAGCGCCTGCCGATCCACCGCGATCCGCCGCCGCTGTCCGAGCAGTCGACGACGATCAAGCAGTTCGAAACTGGCCTGAAGGTCATCGACTTACTCTGCCCGTTTCCGCTCGGCGGCAAGATCGGTCTGTTCGGCGGCGCCGGCGTCGGCAAGACCGTGCTCATGCAGGAGCTCATTCGCAACATCGCGACCGAGCACTCGGGTTACTCGGTGTTCGCCGGCGTCGGCGAGCGCACGCGCGAAGGCAACGACCTCTGGCTGGAGTTCAAGGAGTCGGGCGTCATCGAGAAGGCCGCGCTGATCTACGGCCAGATGAACGAGCCGCCCGGGGCGCGCGCGCGCGTCGGTCTCTCCGCACTCACCGTCGCCGAGTACTTCCGCGACGAGGAAGGCCGCGACGTGTTGCTGTTCATCGACAACATCTTCCGCTTCACGCAGGCGGGCTCAGAAGTGTCTGCGCTCCTCGGCCGCATCCCGAGCGCAGTCGGTTACCAGCCGACGCTCGGCACCGACATGGGTGCCCTGCAGGAGCGAATCACTTCGACCCGCAAGGGCGCGATCACTTCGGTGCAGGCGGTGTATGTCCCGGCGGACGATCTGACCGACCCGGCGCCGGCGACCACCTTCGCGCACTTGGACGCGACCATCACTCTGTCGAGAAACATCGCCTCGCTCGGCATCTACCCCGCCGTCGATCCGCTCGACTCGACCAGCCGCATCCTCGATCCGCTGGTCGTGGGCGAGGAGCACTACAAAGTGGCGCGGGGCGTCCAGCAGGTGTTGCAGAAGTACAAGGAGCTCCAGGACATCATCGCGATCCTGGGCATGGACGAGCTCTCGGACGAGGACAAGCTCGTCGTCTCGCGCGCGCGCAAGATCCAGAAGTTCCTCGGCCAGCCGAACTTCGTCGCCGAGCAGTTCACCGGCATTCCGGGCAAGTACGTGAAGATCGGCGACACCATCAAGAGCTTCCGCGAGATACTCGAAGGCAAGGTCGACGACGTGCCGGAGCAGGCGTTCCTGAACGTCGGCGGCGTCGACGATGCGCGCGAGAAGGGCGAGCAGTTGAAGGCACTGGGCTAAGTCATGCCGCTGTCCCTGTCGATCGTGACTCCCAGCCGCAAGGTCGTCGCGACCGAGGCGGACTCGGTAATCGCGCCGGGCAGCGAGGGAGAGTTCGGCGTCCTGCCGGGTCACGCGCCGCTGCTCGCGGCCCTGCGACCCGGCGTCGTGCGCTACAGCGCGGGCGGGCGCACCAGCCGGATCGCGATCGGCGGCGGCTTGGCCGAAGTGACTCAGGAGCGAGTCACTGTGCTCGCGCCGACTGCGGAGTCCCCCGAGCAGATCGACGCCGCGGAGGCCGAGTCACGTCGCGCGAGCGCAGCCCAGGCGTTGGCGGCGGCGGGCTTCGCCGCCCCGACCGAGGAGCTGGCGCGCCTGCAAGAGGCGCTGGAGCGAGCGCAAGCACGCGTCGACGTCCTGCGCGGCTGACGGGCTAAACTGGGGCGTGGCACACGACCCCATCACCGCACCCACCGTCGACGTCGCGCCGCACCGCGAGCCCGTGTTCCGCCATCCCGAGCAGCTCGCGGCCGCGAACGCCAAGCTCGCCGCGCTCGAGAAGCGCACCGGCCGCAAGCCGAACTTCCTGATCGTGCTCATGGACGACGTCGGCTGGGGTGACTTCGGCTGCTACGGCGGCGGAGTCATGACCGGCGCGCCGACGCCGCACATCGACCGGCTCGCCCGCGAGGGGCTGCTGCTCACGTCGTGCTACTCCGAGCCCTCGTGTACGCCGTCGCGCGCCTCGCTCATGACCGGCCGGCTGCCGATGCGCCACGGTCTCCTCGTCCCGCCCATGTACGGCATGCCGGGTGGCCTGGCGGGCGAAGTGACTCTCGCGCAGCTCCTCTCCGCTGCAGGCTACGCCACTCAAGCCGTCGGCAAGTGGCACATGGGCGAGAACCTCGAGTCACAGCCGCAGAACGTAGGCTTCGACGACTTCTTCGGCTTCCTCTCGGTCTCGGACATGTACACCGAGTGGCGCGACCCGTACTTCTTTCCCGAGATCGTCTACAGCAACGAGCGCACGAACTGGGTGAAGAACGAGCCGTTCAACAAGTGCTGGGTGCACGCGCAGCGCGGGGGCTCGCCGCGCATGGTCGAGGAAGTCACGATCCCGGTGCTCTCGCGCCTCGACGACGAGTGGGCGAGTTACTCGGAGCGCTTCATCGAGCGCATGGCGGGCGAGAAGAAGCCGTGGCTCCTGTATCACTGCACCCGCGGCGCGCACTTCGACAACTACCCGCACGAGAAGTTCCGCGGGAAGTCACCCTCGAAACACCCCTACAAAGACACGATCATCGAGCTCGACGACATCGTGGGTCGGCTCGTGCACAAGCTCGAAGCCACGGGCCAGCTCGAGAACACGCTCGTGTTCGTGTCCTCCGACAACGGCCCCGAGATGGAGACCTGGCCCGACGCCGCGTTCACGCCGTTCCGCTCCGCGAAGGGCTCGACGTGGGAGGGCGGCGTCCGCGTGCCCGGCGTCCTCGCGTGGCCGGGCATGATCGAGCCGCGCTCCTCCGACGGCATCTTCGCGCAGCTCGACCTGTTCGCGACCTTCCTGACACTGGCCGGTGTCGGCGAGCGCGTGCCGAGCGACCGCTTCGTCGACTCGGTCGATCAGACTTCGTTCCTGCTCGCGCCGGACGGTCTCTCGAACCGCAAGTTCCACTACTACTGGCTGACCGTGAATCTCTCCGCGATCCGCGTCGGCGAATACAAGTACATGAGCTCGTCGATCTCGGACGACTCGACCGACGTCGTGAACCCCGGCGGCTTCACCGGCGTGCTGCAGCAGTATCCGTACGGGCGTCTGTACAACTTGTATCTCGACCCGAAGGAGACTCACAGCTACCTGATCCGGAAGCTGGTCTACATCGAGGTCATCATGCGCGCGCTGGCGCGCCACCGGGCCACGTTCCAGAAGTGGCCCAATCGGCCGCCGCAAGTCACGGCCCGCGCCCGCTAGCGGAGCGCGGCGGCCAGGAGTCGCCCGATCCCTGCGGCGTCGGCGTTCGAGAGCTCCGGGAAGATCGGCAGCGAGAGCACCTCGCGCGCGGCGGCCTCGGTCTCGGGCAGCGAAGGCGCGCCCTTCGCGTACATCGGCAGCGCGTGATTCGGAATCGGGTAGTACACCTGCGTCGCGATGCCCGCCGCTTCGAGTGACTTCTGAACGCCGGCGCGCTTCTCGGCCGGCACGCGCACCGTGTACTGGTGAAACACGTGCGTGCAGCCCGGCGCGACGCGCGGCGTGCGCACGCCGGCGACACCGGAAAGTGACGCGTCGTAGGCGGCGGCGACGCGCCGCCGCTCGTCGTTCCAGCCCGCCACGTGCGGGAGCTTCACGCGCAACAGCGCCGCCTGGATCTCGTCGAGCCGCGCGTTGTAGCCGATCTCGGTGTGCACGTAGCGCTCGCGCGAGCCGTGCGCGCGGAGAGACCGGACCGAGTCGGCGACCGCCGCGTCGTCGGTCGCGATGAGCCCCGCCTCGCCGAACGCCCCGAGATTCTTCGACGGGAAGAACGAGAATGCCGCCGCGTTCCCGAGCGCGCCGACCTTGCGCCCGCGGTACACGGCTCCGAATCCCTGCGCGGCGTCCTCGAGCAGCGCGAGCCCGCGCCTGCGCGCGAGCTCGCCGATCGCGTCCATCTCCGCCGGGTGACCGAACAGGTGCACCGGCACGATCGCGCGGGTGCGCAAGCTGATCGCCTTCGCGACCGAGTCGGGCTCGAGACAGAACGTGGTCGGCTCGATGTCCGCGAAGACCGGGGTCGCGCCGACCAGACTCACCGACTCGGCGGTCGCGAAGAACGTGAACGACGGCACGATCACCTCGTCGCCCGGCCCGACGCCGAGCGCGCGCAGACCCAGCACCAGCGCGTCCGTGCCCGAGCCGACGCCGACGGCGTAGCGGGTGCCCAGGAAGCTCGCGGCCTCGCGCTCGAATGCCTCGACGTTCGGCCCGAGGATGAAGCGCCCCGAGCGCAGCACGCTCTGAACCGCCTTCTCGAGCTCGGGCCAGAGGCGCTCGGTCTGCGCGCTGAGATCGACCATCGGGATCTTGCGAGTCACTGCAGCACCCGATCGATCGCGCGCCCGATTCCCGCGCGGAAGTTCTCGAGCGAGAAACGTTCGGCGTTCGCGCGGATCGCGTGCGGGTCGAGCTTGGGCTCGAGCTCCTCGAAGGCGCGCAGCGCCGCCCCCAGTGACTCCGGTGTGCGCTCACTGAAGAACACGCCCGTCGGCGCGCGGCCCGCAGCGTCGTTCGGCCCGACGACCGTCTCCGCCGCCCCGCCCGCCCCGAATGCAATCACCGGCTTGCCGGCGGCCTGTGCCTCGACTGCGATCATTCCGAAGTCCTCGAGCTGCGGGTACACGAGCGCGCGACAGCGCGCGTACAGATCGTCGAGCTCCGCGTCCGAGACGCGTCCCAGGAAGCGCACGTTCGCGGGCGCGCCGCGCTCGAGCGCCGCGCGGGTCGGCCCGTCGCCGGCGACGACGAGTGACTCGCCGGTGCGGCGGAACGCTTCGATTGCCAGACCCTCGGCCTTGTAGGGCACGAAGCCGCCGAGCATGAAGTAGAAGTCGCCCTGCTTTGCCTGCAAGTGGCGAAAGCGCGCCACGTCGACGCCTGGATACACGACGCGCGCGTCGCGTCCCCACGCCCGCCGAACCCGGTCGGCGATCGCGCGCGAGATCGCCACCACCTCGCTGACGCGCGCGGGCGAGCTCGTGCGCCGGTCCCAGCTGCGCAGATACGCGAGCAGCGGCGCCGCCAACGCTCGGCGCGGACCGCGACCGAGATACTCGTCCGCCAGGTCCCACGCGTAGCGAATCGGCGTCAAGCAGTAACACAAATGGGGCGTGCCCTGCGGCACGCGCGCGCCCTTCGCGAACGAGTGACTGTTCGAGATCACCAGGTCGTAGCCCTCGAGCCGGAAGCGCTCGATCGCCCACGGAAACAGAGGCAGGAGCTTGCGGTAGTGCCGCGCGGCGCCGGGCAGCCTGGAGAGCGGACTCACGCGGATGCGCAGCTGCTCGATCTCGCGGCTCGCGCTGCCCGGCACGTGGATCAGCGTGTACAGGTCCGCGTCGGGGAACATCTGCGCGAACTCGTGGAGGACTTTCTCTCCCCCGCGGTAACCCGTGAGCCAGTCGTGCACCAGCGCGACGCGCATGCGCGCGCAGCTTAGCGCAGGCGCTCGGTCAGGACTTCACGACCGAAGCGACGAGCTTCGCCTTGTTGCCCTCGATCGCGACGCGGAACTTCACCTTCGCGCCCGGGTGTTTCTCCTTGAGCGCGGCGGTCTGCTTCTTCACGATCTCGGAGAGCTTCGCGCGGTCGGGGGCGGGCCCCGAGTCGCCGGCGCGCTTGCGCGCCGCGACCAGCGCGTCGAACAGCTTGTCGATCGCGCCAGGGCGCGCCGTCGGCTCGGGAGCCGGCTTCATCGAGCTGGGCCGCGGCGTCTCGTCGGAGATCCCGCGCTCGCGCTCGTGCAGCCTCGCGCGAAACAGGTGTCCCTTGTATGTGCCCTGCTCGATCTGCCGCATGGTGCGGCCCCACTGCTGGCGGTAGATCTGGAACTTCGAGTTGAGCTGGTTGAAGCGGAACTTGTGGTGAGTCTTCCGCAGCTTCGCGTTCGCGTACTTGATGATGACCTTCAGCACGCGGCCCTGGAGCACTTCGGGCGGGCGCTTCAGGATGCCGAGGAAGTACTGGTCGTACTCGACGCGCAGGCGCTTCAAGCTGTGGTCGAGCTCGTCGAGTTCTTCGTCGATCTCGTCCTGCTGGCCGCGCGCCATCCGAGGTGATTCGGCCGATGGCGCGGGCCGCTTGAGTCAGACGCTGCCGGCCAGTGTCAGGAGCGCCACGGGATCCAGGCCCGCGATCCGATCTGCGCGGTGCGCGAGCTCGCCGAGAAAGCGCGCGGGAAGACGCGCCAGAAGCAGGTCGAGGTTCCGGCGATCTGCGTCCGAGTGAACCTCGCCCGTGTGACTCACCGCGACTCCGAGCACGCGCAGGTTGCGCGCGCGAGCGGCCTCGAGCGTGAGCAGCGTGTGATTGATGGTGCCGAGCGACGCGCGCGCCACGACCACGAGCGGCAGGTCGAAGCGCGCGGCGAGGCCGGCCATGTCGAGCCCGGGCGCGATGGGCACGAGCAGACCGCCCGCGCCCTCGACGAGCACGAGATCCGCGTCCTTGGTCGCATCCGCCAGGGCGTCGGCGATCGGGCCGAGCTCGATCACCGCGCCCTCGGCCGCGGCTGCGACCTCGGGCGCGGCGGGCAAGGCGAAGCGGTAGGGACAGACTCGCGCGAGCGGCGCGTCGTCGCCCGCCGCCGCGGCGAGCGCGAGCGCGTCGGCCGGCACGAGCGCGCCGTCGGCGCCGCGCGTGCAGCCGGTCTCGATCGGCTTCAACACACGGACGTGTAGCCCGGCCGCGCGCGCGGCGCGCGCGAGCGCGCAGCCCACCGCCGTCTTTCCCGCGCCGGTGTCCGTGCCGGTCACGAAGATGGCCGTCACGTGCCAGTCACTTCCGCGATGCTCCGCGACAGCGCGTCGACGAGCGAGTCGATCTCGCCTTCGGTCGACGAAAGCGGCGGCATCACGACCACGGTGTCCGCGAGCGGCCGCAAGATGATCCCGTGGCGGCGGATCGCCATGCACACCCCGTGTCCGATCCGATCCCGCGGATCGAAGGCCGCGCGAGTCACTCGGTCGCGCACGAGCTCGACGCCGGCCATCAGCCCGCGCCGCCGGATGTCGCCGACCGCCGCGTGCTTGCGCAGGTCCTCGAGGCGCCGCCCGAGGTGCGCGCCCGTGCGCGCGACCCGCGCCAGCACCTGCTCCCTCTCGAAGATCTCGAGATTCGCCAGCGCGGCTGCGCAGCCCAGCGCATTGCCGGTGAAGGAGTGGCCGTGGAAGAACTGGCGCGAGGCGTGGGTCGGCGCGAGAAACGACTCGAAGATCTCCTCGCTCGCGAGCGTCGCGCCCAGCGGCAGGAACCCGGCGGTCATGCCCTTCGCGATCGCGAGCAGGTCGGGCGACACACCTTCGTGTTGGCACGCGAACATCTTGCCCGTGCGCCCGAAGCCGGTCGCGACCTCGTCGGCGATCAAGAGCGTGCCGTGGCGGTCGCAGAGCTCGCGCACCCGGCGCAGCCAGCCGTCGGGCAAGAGCAGCATCCCCGCCGCCGCCTGTAGGAGCGGTTCGACGACGACCGCGGCCGTCTCGTGGCCGTGCTTTTCGAGCACGGCCTCGAGTGACTCCAGGCAGTGGATCCCGCACGTGGCGAGCTCCAGCCCGTAGGGGCAGCGGTAGCAGTAGGCGTTCTGGGCGCGCAGCACGTCGAACACCAGCGGGCGGAACGCCTCGTGGAAGTGCTCGATGCCGCCCACCGCGACGGCGCCCAGAGTGTCTCCATGGTACGCGTCGCGCAGCGCCACGAAGCGGGTCCGTACGCGCGTCTCTTCGCTCTTCTGCTGCCAGTGCTGAAAAGCGATCTTCAGCGCGACCTCGACGGCCGTCGAGCCATTGTCGCTGAAGAACACGCGAGTGAGTCCCTCGGGCGCAATCTCGACCAGCTTCGCGGCCAGCTCGATCGACGGCACGCCCGCGAGCCCGAGCAAGGTCGAGTGCGCGATCCGGTCGAGCTGCTCGTGGATGCGGGCGCGCAGGATCGGGTGATCGTGCCCGTGCAGATTCACCCAGAGCGAAGAGACGCCGTCGAAGTAGCGGTTGCCCTCGGTGTCGATCAGGTAGTTGCCTTCGCCGCGCTCGATCACGATGGGGTGGCCGTCGAGCCACTCACTCATCTGCGTGAACGGATGCCACAGAGCGCGCTGATCGCGCTCCTGCAGCTGGCGCGTGCGCGAGCTCAAGGCGCGATCTCGGCGAAGGCCGCCACGACGCACGCGATGTCCGCTGCGGAGTGCGCGCAGGTCGGCGTGAGTCGGATGCGCGCGCTGCCGTGCGGCACCGACGGATGGCGGATGCCCTGCGCATAGATGCCGCGCGCCAGCAGCTCCTCGGTGACTCGCAGCGCAGCGGCGTTCTCGCCGACGAGCGCGGGCACGATCTGAGTCGTCGAGCCCAGCGTGTTCCAGCCGACTGCGTGGAGGCCCGCGCGCAGCTGCTCGGCGCGTTCGAGCAAGAGCTTGCGGCGCTCCGGCTCCTCACGCGCGACAGCGAGCGCCGCGCGCGCGGCTCCGAGCGCCGGCGGCGCGAGCGCGCAGGTGAAGATGAAGCTGCGCGCCGTGTTCACGAGATACTCGCGCAGCACCTCGGATCCGGCGACGAACGCCCCGAAGCTGCCGAACGCCTTGCCTAGATTCCCGACCAGCACGTCGACGCCGACTCCGGTCTGCTCCGCGACCCCGCGCCCGTGCGCGCCGAGCACGCCGAGTCCGTGCGCGTCGTCGAGCACCACCACCATGTCGTGCGCGCGTGCGATCGGCACGAGCTCCGCAAGGCGCGCGACGTCGCCGTCCATGCTGTACACGCCGTCGACGACCAGCACGCGCCGTCGGTATCCCGAGAGCTCGCCCGCGACGCGCGCAAAGTCGGCGGGATCGTTGTGACGGAACACCCGCGTCTCCGCGCGCGCCAGCCGGCACGCGTCGACGATGCTGGCGTGATTCAGGGCGTCCGAGACGATCACGTCGTCCGGCCCGCAGAGCGCGGTGAGCGCGCCGAGATTCGCCATGTAGCCCGTGCTGAAGACGAGCGCGGCCTCGTGGCCTGCGAACGCTGCGAGCTCCCGCTCGAGTGTCTCGTGCAGCTCGAGATTCCCGTTGATCAGCCGAGACCCGGCCGCGGCCGCGCCGTATTGCTGCGCGGCGTCCTGCGCCGCAGTCACTACACGCGCGTCGGCGGCGAGGTCGAGATAGTTCGAGCCGGCGAGCATCAGACACTCGCGGCCGTCGACCGTCATGCGCGCGGTCTGGCGCCCCGAGACGCTCCGCAGGCGCCGGTGGAGCGTCCGTTGCCGCAGCGCCTCGAGCTCCGCCGCGAGCGTGTCGTCGAGCTGTGTACGAACGGCAACTGGCTGAAATGACAGAGGATTTCCCATGTGCGCCTTTTGACATCGACCCGGGGCGCGGGTAGACTCGGTCAGCCTATCAGGGGACGCAAGCGAGTTGAACGAGACACGCGATCTCGACCGCATCATCGCCTTCCTGCACGACGACCTCGAGCAGGTCGAGCGAGTCATGCGCGAGGCTTTGCGCTCCGTCGCGCCGGTTGTGCCCGCGATCGGCGAGCACACCTTCGGCAGCGGCGGCAAGCGCATCCGCCCCGTGGTCGTGTTGCTCGCCGCGCGGCTGTGCGGCTATCGCGGTCCGCGCGCGATTCAGATCGCCACGGCGGCCGAGTATCTCCACAGCGCTTCGCTGCTCCACGACGACGTCGTCGACGGCGCCGAGACCCGCCGCGGCCGGCCGAGCGTGAACGCGCGCTTCGGCTCGAAGCTCGCGATTCTCGTCGGCGACTTCATGTTCGCGCGCGCCTGCCAGACCCTCGTCGAAGACGGCGACCAGGACATTCTCGCGAGCTTCGCCGAGAGCATCCGCGCGATGGCCGAGGGCGAGGTGCTCCAGCTCACGCGCAGCTTCGACCCGGAGATCACCGAGTCGACTTACATCGACGTCATCGGCGGCAAGACCTCGAGCCTGCTCGCCGCGTCGGCGGAATCGGGGGCGATCCTCGGCGGAGTGACTCGCGCAGAGCGGCGCGCGGTGCGCGACTACGGCTCGCAGCTCGGCCTCGCCTTCCAGCTCGTCGACGACGCGCTCGACTACGCGGGCCAGGAGCAGGACCTCGGCAAGGCGCCACTCACCGACGTGGCCGAGGGCAAGCTGACCTTGCCGCTCATCGCCACCTTGAAGCGCTGCTCGACGGGCGAGCGCGAGGCCATGTCCGGCATGCTGAAGAGCTTCGCGCTGCAGAGCGCCGCCGGGCGCGTGCCGGATCGCGACGAAGTGCGCCAGGTCGCCGAGTGTGTCGCCCGCCATCACGGCGTCGAGAGCACCTTCGAGCGCGCGCGCCAGGTCGTCGCGCAGGCGCGCGCGCGCATCGAGCCGTTCGTCGACTGCGAAGCGAAACGCGCCATGCAGGCGCTCGCCGATTTCGTCGTCGAGCGGAGTCACTGAAGAGATTCCCCGCCTCACCCCGCGAGCCTCGCCCCCAGAAACGAAGAGGAGGATGCGCACCATGCGTCATCCAATCGCGGCGGCCGCACGGGCGCTCGCGCTGGCTCTGCTCCTGTCGACGACCGCCCTCGCAGCGGGCAACGACTCCATCTCCGGAGTCGTGAACGTGAACGCGGCCACGGCCGAGGAGCTGTCGCTCCTGCCCGGGGTCGGCCCCGCAAAGGCACAGGCGATCATTCGCTATCGCACCGAGCACGGCGCGTTCAAGCGAGTCGAGGACCTGTCGCAGGTGAAGGGCATCGGCGACAAGCAGCTGGAGAAGATCCGGCCGCATGTCGCGCTCGAGGGCAAGACGACCGCTCAGCCCAAGTGAGGGCGACGGAGGCGCGGCCGTGAGTTGGGCCGCGCCTCCGTCATGCGCGGGGGCGTGATAGAAAGCCTGCGTGCGCGCACCCCTTCGCGTCGTGTTTCTCGCGCTCGCGCTCGCTGCGGCCTGTCGCGACGGCGCGCAGCAACGCGAAGCGCTCGGGTCTCGCGAGCCGCGCATCGTGTCGCTCTCGCCGTCGCTGACTGAGGTCCTGCTCGCGCTGGGCTTGCGCGAGCAGATCGTCGGCATCGATCGCTTCTCGAGCGCCCTGCCCGGCTGCGACGGCATTCCCTCTCTCGGTGGTCTGTTCGCGCCCGATCTCGAGCGCACGCTCGAGCTCCGGCCGACGCTGGTCGTCGGCGTGCAGAGTGAGTCACAGGCGGGCTTCTTCGCGCAGCTCGAGGCGCGCGGCGTCGCCGTGCACGCGTTCGACACCGGTGGGACGCTCGACGCCGTGATCGCGAACTACGAGAAGGTCGGCGCGCTCGTCGGCCGGGCTGCGGAGGGTCGCGCGCTCGCGGAGCGGGTGCGCGGCGAGCTCGCGCGCATCGCGAGCACCGTCGCCGACCGGCCGCGGCCGAGCGTCGCGCTCGTCGTCGAACGCGACCCGCTCTACGTCGCGGCGGGCGGGAGCTTCGCGAGCGCGCTCATCGAAGCGGCCGGCGGGCGCAACGTGTTCGCGGATCTCGCGCGCACGTACCCGCAGGTGTCACTCGAGCTTCTCGCGGAGCGCGCGCCCGAGGTGTTGATCGACTCGACGCAGACCGAGCGCGGGCCCGAGGCCGAGCGCGCGGCGCGCAGTTACTGGGGCCGCTTCGCGTGGGTGAAGCGCGTGGAGCTCGTGCCGCCCGGGGTTGCGACGCTGCCGGGCGCCGAGCTCGCGCGCGGCGCGGAGCTGTTGCGCTCGCGCATCCACCCCGAGCTCGGCTCGTGACTCGTCCGCCGCGCGGCGCGCTGCTCGCGCTCCTGGCGCTCGGGCTCGCCGGCGCGCTCGCGGCGAGTCTCTTCGTCGGCTCGGCAGAGCACGCGACGCGCGACATCGTGCTCGAGATCCGGTTGCCACGCGCCCTGCTCGCGGCGCTCGTCGGCGCGGGCCTCGCGACCGCGGGCGCGCTCTTGCAGGCGCTGCTGCAGAATCCGCTCGCCGATCCGTACGTGCTCGGTATCTCGGGCGGTGCGGCGCTCGGCGGCGTCGCGGCGCTCGCGCTGGGCGGTGGCTTGTGGCTCGGCGCCGCCGCGGTTCCGGTGGTCGCGTTCGCGGGCGCGCTGGGCGCGAGCTTGCTCTTGTACGCGATCGCGGCAGCGGGTGGCCGCGCCCCTGCACACAGTCTGTTGCTCACGGGCGTCGTGTTCAACGCGTTCGCCTCGTCGCTCATCGTGTTCGCGACCAGCGCCGCGGATCTCGCGCGCGTGGCCGGAGTGTTTCTCTGGCTGATCGGGTCGATCCGGCTGGTCGAGCCGGCGCTGCTCGCGGCCGTCGCGGTCCTGTTCGGGCTCGGGCTCGCGATCGCGCTGCGCTTCGCCTACTCGCTGAACCTGATCGCGCAGGGCGACGAGACGGCGTCACATCTCGGTGTAGATGTGCCGTCGGTGCGGCGCTGGATCTTGGCGGGCACTGCGCTGATGATCGGCGCCTCGGTCTCGGTCTCGGGCCTGATCGGCTTCGTCGGACTGATCGTGCCGCACGTGCTCCGGCTCTGGATCGGTTCGGACCACCGGACGCTCGTGCCCGCGTCGGCGCTCGGCGGTGCGGCGTTCCTGGTGGTCGCAGACACTCTGGCGCGCATCGTGCTCGCGCCGACTGAGCTTCCCGTCGGGGCACTCACTGCCCTGGTGGGCGGGCCGGTGTTTCTCGTCCTGCTGCGGCGCGAGCTCGCGCGCTTGCCGTCGTGAGTGCGGCGCTCGTCGAGGCGCGCGGCGTCGGACACGCATTCGGCGCTGCGCCGGTGCTGCGCGGCGTCGACCTCGCAGTCGAACCGGGGAAGTTCGTGGTTGTCGCCGGTCCGAACGGCGCGGGCAAGACGACGCTCCTGCGCGCGCTCGCGGGCGTGCTGACCCCCGATGCCGGCGAGGTCACGCTAGCAGGACGGCGGATCGAGCAGTGGTCGCGGCGCGAGATCGCGCAGCGACTCGCCGTCGTGCCGCAGGAGAGCGCGCTGCCGTTCCCATTCAGCGTGCGCGAGATGGTCGCGCTCGGTCGCGCTCCGTTCCTCGGTCCGCTCGGCCGCGAGTCGGCGGCGGACGTCGCGCGTACCGACGCGGCGCTCGTCGCGCTCGAGCTCGAAGGGCTCGCGGAGCGTGCGTACCCGACGCTCTCGGGCGGCGAGAAGCGACGCGTCCTCCTGGCCCGCGCGCTCGCGCAGGGCGTCGACACCTGGCTGCTCGACGAGCCCACCGCCCACATGGATCTCGGTCACGGCCTCTACTGCTTCGAGTGGCTGCGGGCCTGGCTCGGCGCAGCGCCGGGTCGGGGAGTCCTCCTCGTGACTCACGACCTGGTGCTGGCGGCCCGCTTCGCGGACGAGCTGGTGCTGCTCGCGCGCGGCGCGGTCGCGGCGCGCGGCGCGCCGGCCGACGTGCTGACAGCGGAGCACATCGGCGCGGTGTACGGCGTCGAGGCGCGGGTGGAACGCGACTCCGCGGGTGGCGTCCTCGTGTCGCCCCTGCGGGCGATCCGATAGACTGCGCCGCCATGAGTCGCATCACGGAGGTGAGAGCGCGCGAGATCCTCGACTCGCGCGGCAACCCGACGCTCGAGGTGGATCTCCGACTCGATTCCGGCGCGTTCGGCCGCGCGGCGGTGCCGTCCGGCGCGTCGACCGGCAGCCGCGAGGCGCTCGAGCTGCGCGACGGCGGCAAGCGCTATCGCGGCAAGGGCGTGACTCGCGCCGTGGAGAACGCGAACGGCGAGCTGGCGCGTGCGGTGACTGGCCTCCCGCTCGGCGGACTGGCCGAGCAGGCCGCGCTCGACCGGCGCATGTGCGAGCTCGACGGCACGGCCACGAAGTCACGACTCGGCGCGAACGCGATCCTGGGCATCTCGCTCGCGGCCGCGCACGCCGCGGCCGCGGAGGCCCGAGTGAGTCTGTTCCGCTGGGTTGGCGCGGGTCGCGAGCCGCTCCTGCCGCTGCCGATGATGAACGTGCTGAACGGCGGCGCGCACGCCGAGAACAAGGTCGACTTCCAGGAGTTCATGCTGCTGCCGACGGGCGCGCCGACCTTCGCGGAGTGTCTGCGCATGGGCGCCGAGATCTTCCATGCTTTGCGCGAGGTGCTGCACGGCGCGGGACTCGCGACGGGCGTCGGGGACGAGGGCGGCTTCGCGCCGGATCTCGACTCGAACGAGGCCGCGGTCGAGATGCTGCTGCGCGCCGTCGAGCGCGCGGGCTACCGCGCCGGCGTCGACGTTCACCTCGGGCTCGACGTCGCAGCGAGCGAGTTCTTCGACGGTGAAAGGTACGTGCTCGAGGGCGAGGGAATCACTCGCACCCGCGACGAGATGGTGCGGCTGTATCAGGATTGGGTCGCGAGCTACCCGATCGTGTCGATCGAGGACGGCCTCGCCGAGGGTGACTGGGACGGCTGGAAGGCGCTCACGGACGCGCTGGGCGGCAAGATCCAGCTCGTCGGCGACGATCTGTTCGTCACCAACGCGCGCATCCTGCGCGAGGGAGTGACTCGCGGCGTGGCCAATTCCGTGCTCGTGAAGGTCAATCAGATCGGCACGCTCACGGAGACACTCGAGACGATGGCGCTCGCGGAGGCCTCCGGCTACACGTGTGTCATCTCGCACCGCTCCGGCGAGACCGAGGACACCACGATCGCCGACATCGCCGCCGGCACGGCCGCGGGACAGATCAAGACGGGTTCTCTGTCTCGCTCGGACCGAGTGGCGAAGTACAACCAGCTCCTGCGCATCGAGGCCGAGCTCGGAACGCGCGCCCGCTTCGCGGGTCGGAGCGCGCTGCGCCGTCTGCGGTGAGCGCGACGCTCGCGCGCGGGCTCGCGCTGGTGTGGCTCGCGTTCGTCCTCCCGGGCGACCGCGTGGTGGGCATGCTCGCCGAGTCGCGCACGAAGGGCGCTCCGATCCGGGTCGAAGCGAAGCTCAGCGCGCGCGATTCCTCGGCGCCCGCGAAGCTCGTGATCGAGCTTCACCCCGAGCTCGGTGCCCGCATCTCCGACGACAAGGGCGGACGTTGGCTGCTGTCGAACGGTCGAGTCACGGCGGGGACGAAGCTGCCCGCGCCGGCCTGGCTCCCGGATCTCGCGCCGCTCGTGCTGCGACGGGAATCCGAGCTGCGCGGCTGGCTGGCTGCGGAGGGCATCGACGTCGGGCGCAACGAGCTCGCGCGCTGTGGCGACGACGACTGCTGGGTGCTCGGCACGCGGCAGACGCCGGCGCAGCTGTGGATCGCGAAGTCCGCGCTCGACGTGCGGCGCATCGTGCGCCCCCGCCCACCGCGCGCCGCGTTCGACCAGTGGCAGGACTTCGGGAAGATCCGCTTTCCGGCGCGCATCGAGATCTCCGACGACGCGGGCCCGATCGCGACGCTCGCGGTCGAGAGCGTGGCCGCCATCGCCCTCGGCCCAGGCGACCTTTCTCCGACCTGGGTTCAAGCGCCCGCCGCAGCGCGCTGAAGCGCATCGAGATTTCTCGTCGCCATTCGATCGAGACCGTTAGACTACTGCGCCGTGCCACAGCGCATGAAGCTGCGCGTTCTTGTCGTCGACGATGACGAGGACATCTGTCTCTACCTGCGCGAGTTCCTCACGCGCGAAGGCTTCAAGGTGCAGACCGTCTCGAAGCCCTCCGACGCACTGCTCGAGATCCGCGAGGGGCGACACCAAATCGTGCTGCTCGACGTGCGCATGCCCGGTGTCGACGGCGTAGACCTGCTGCGCCAGGTGCGCGCGATCGACTCCGACATCTGCGTGATTGTCATGACCGGTTACCCGTCGGTGCAGACCGCGGTCGACTCGATGAAGGCCGCCGCGTTCGATTACCTGCAGAAGCCGTTCGACCTCGAAGAGCTGCGCGCGGTCATGGAGCGCGCGATCCGAGAGAAGGGGCTCGTCGTCGACGTCGAGGCGCGCGTGAATCAGATGCTCGGCACGCGCATCCGCGCGCTGCGCAAGGGCCGCACGCTGACCCTGCGCCAACTCGCGAACAAGACCACGCTGTCGGTGAGCCTGATCTCGCAGATCGAGCTGGGGAAGAGCGCGGCTTCGGTCGCGACCTTGCGCAAGCTCTCCACGGCGCTCGGAGTCTCGCTCTCGGTTCTGTTCGACGGCGTCTAGCGCGGACTACGCGACGGAGGCGACGGCCGGATCCGCTGCCGCGTTGCGCAGCAGAATGCGGGTGACGTTGCCGTCGAGCTCGAGACGCCCGCCCTGACTCTCGATCAAGTGGCGGGTCACCAGCAAGACCAGCGGGTCAAGCTCCGTGCCGCGGCGCCCGATCTCGATCTCGATCTGGACCGGGAATCCGGCCAACTTGCCGTGCAGGATCTTGATTCCCACGCGGCCGCCGGGACCCGCGAGCTCCGCGCCCGACTCGAGCAGTCCCCGGAACGCGCCGCGGATCCGATCCGAGTCGACGTACACCGGTTGGCGGTTCAACAGACTCCACGAAGCGCCGACCGAGCCATCGCGCAAGAGCGGGATCTGCTCCGCCGCCTCCTGCAGGAGCGCCACCGGTGACGTCGGCGCAGCGCGCATCGGCCGCGGGCGCGAGACCAGCATGCGCGTCTGCCACGCGATGCGCTCGAGGCGCGCGATCGCCTCGCTTGGCGTGTCACTCGCCCTGCGCAAGAGTCGCAATGGCTCGCGAATCGCATCGCCGATCAACGCGATCAGGTGGGGGGCGGCGACGCGCTCGGCAATATCTTCCGCGCTCGCATCGCGGACCGGCGTGAGCGCCTTTGCCTCGGGAGGGGCCTCGGTCGCGACCGGCTCCACTGCCGCGCGCCGCACGCGCCGCAGCCGGAGAGCAGAGGCGCCGAACCCCAACGCGAAGGCCAACATTGCGACGACTACGGGAACGACCACGGAAATCAACGGCTACGCGGCCTCGATCGTTCCCACTCGCGGGACGTCGGGTGGCAACAGGGACATTGCGATCGCGAGCGACCACGGAAGATGTCCCTCGGTGCGTGAGCCGTTCGAGTGTCGGAAGTGAATTCCCGTCTCGTCGAACCAGACTCGGATCGTCTCTCCTACGTCACTGCCGGTCTCATGCCGAATCACGAGATCGAGCGGCACTCCGCCTCTGCGTGGTGCGTTGCGCTCCATGACGGCCTCGAAGGGGGGAGAGTTGCTTTGCATCATAGCGCGAGCGCGAAGCCGTGCGAGGGATATTCCGGCACGGCATGATCTGCGGCCGACGCGAAGAGGGGAACACATGCGACGACTCCGCACGCGAGCGGCCGCGCTCGCTCTCTCGGTTCTCGCAGTCAGCTGCGGCGGACCGCGCGAGAAAAAATCGGGCGAGGCCGAGGCGGACCCGAACGCGCCGAACGGGCCCACCGCTGCGCCGGCGACCAGCGAGCCACCGGTGCGCGGTGACTGGCTCGTGATCCACTCGCTCGCCGATCCCGAGAACTTGAATCCGCTGACGTCGAACGACGCCGGCGCCGCCTCGGTGCTCACCTGGATATTCCCGCCGCTCATCCGCGTCGACAACCGGACGCTCGAGCTCGCACCCGGCATCGCGAAGGCGCTGCCCGAGATATCCGCCGATCACCTCACGTACCAGTACGCGCTGCGCGAAGACGTCACCTTCAGCGACGGGAAGCCGGTCACTGCGGAAGACGTCGTGTTCACGCTGAAGGCCGTACGCCATCCGCACGTGAACGCGCCCAGCCAGCGCAACTACTTCGAGTCCGTTGCGGACGCGACCGCGACCGGACCCTACACCGTTCGCATTCGGCTCTCGCAGCCGTACTTCATGAACGACTATGTGCTCGGCGGCATCTCGCCCATTCCGCGTCACTACTACGACCCCGACAACCTGCTCGACGGCATCGGCGTCGCGGAGCTCAACAAGTACGACGAGCTCGCTCCCGAGAAGCGGGAGCGCGCGGAGCGCTTCGCGAAGCAATTCAACGAGGGCTTCAATCGCAATCCGCTGGGCCCCGGCGCGCTCGTGCTCGAGAACCCCGGGCGCGACTTCGTGACCGGCGAGAAGGTCGAGCTCCGGCGCCGCGAGTCGTGGGCGGCGGGGCATCCGGAGCTCGGCGATTCCTGGGTAGACCGCATCGTGTTCCGCGTGCTGAACGACCCGGACGCCGCGCTCGTCGCGCTGAAGGCCGGCACCGTCGACCTGATGGGCCTGCGGCCGGTGCAGTATCTGAAGCAGACCAACGATCCGAAGTTCGCCGAGCGCATCGAGAAGCACGTCGATCTCTCGGCGAGCTTCACCTACATCGGCTGGAATCTCCGCAGGGCGATCTTCCAGGACAAGCGCGTCCGCCGCGCTCTCTCTTCCCTGGTCGACAAGAAGAACATCTGCGACAAGGTGATGCTCGGCCTGGCCGATCCGGTCGAGTCACCGATCTATCCGCGCCGGCCGGAGTACAACTCGAAGCTCCCGCCGTGGCCCTTCGATCCCGCGCAGGCGAAGGCGCTGTTCACGGAGGCCGGCTGGAGTGACTCCGACGGCGACGGCATCCTCGACCACGACGACGGCAAAGGCGGCCGGACGCCGCTGCGCTTCGAGATCATCTCGAACTCCGGCAACGAGGACCGCAAGAACCTCGGCCTGGTCGTGATCGACGAGTTCAAGCGGGCCGGCATCGACGCCAGCTTCCGCGCCGTCGACTGGTCGATCCTGCTCGACCGGGTCAAACACTTCAACTACGACGCCGTGATCCTCGGCTGGACCGCGAGCGGCGCGCAGCCGCCCGACCTCTACCAGATCTGGCACTCGTCGCAGGCGGTCGAGGGCGGCTCGAATCACATCTCGTTCAAGAACGACAGGGTCGACGAGCTGCTGACGCGCTACCGCACCGAGTTCGATCCGGCGAAGCGCAAGGCGATGTACGACGAAGTGCAGGAGATCCTCTACGACGAGCAGCCCTACACGTTCGTGTACGCGCCGAAGTCACTCGCGGCCTACGACAAGCGCTTCCACGGAGTCACTTGGTATCCGACCGGCGGCAGCAACGAAGCGGAGTGGTGGGTGCCGACCGGCGCGCAGAAGTACCACTGATGAACGGCGCGATGCTCGCCTATGCGGCGCGTCGCGTCGCGCTGTTCGTGCCGACGTTCGTCGCGATCACGTTCATGGGCTTCGCCTTGATGCATCTGGCGCCGGGCGATCCGGTGGAGATGTATCTCTCCGGCGGATTGGCGTCAGGACAAGCGGGAATCAGCACACAGAAGCTCGCCGACGCGCAGCGCGCGAAGGAGCAGCTGCGCCACGACCTCGGCCTCGATCGGCCGATTCCGGTGCAGTATCTCGACTGGCTCTCGCACCTTGCGCGCGGCGACCTGGGCCGCAGCCTGAAGGATCGGCTGCCCGTCTGGGACAAGATTCGCGAGCGCCTGCCCGTCACGATCGGCATCGAGGTCCTGGCGCTCGTCATCACGTATCTCATCGCCATTCCCCTCGGGATCTACTCCGCGGTGCGGCCGGGGAGCCGCTTCGATCAGATCTCGACGGGCGTGATCTTCGCGCTCTACTCACTGCCGAGCTTCTGGGTCAGCGTGCTCCTGATCGTGTTCTTCGCCGGCGGGGACTACTTCAACTGGTTCCCGCCCGGCGGGCTGCGCTCGATCGGCTCATCGAGCGACTGGTCGCTGATGCGGCGCGCGGGCGATCTTCTCCACCACCTCGCACTCCCGCTGTTCGTCGTGAGCTTGGGCAGCTACACCGAGCTCTCGCGCTATCTGCGCTCGTCGATGCTCGAGAACGCGCGCCAGGACTTCATTCGCACCGCGCGCGCGAAGGGCGTGCCGGAGCGCGCCGTGATCCTGAAGCACATGCTGCGCAACTCACTGATTCCGATGGTCGTGATTCTCGCGGGCATCCTGCCGGGGCTCGTGAGCGGGGCGGTGATCCTCGAGCGCATCTTCTCGATCCCGGGTCTCGGGCAGCTCGGCTACGAGGCGACCTTGGCGCGCGACTACCCCGCGGTGATGGCAGTGTTCGCGGCGGGTACGGCACTCACGCTGATCGGGATCCTGCTCGCGGACCTGGCGCTCGCGCTCGTCGACCCGCGCATCAGCTTCTCGGGGGGAAGCGCGGGTGAGTGACTCGAGCGAGAGCGCGGGCCGGCGCGTCTGGCGCGAGCTGCTGCGCCGCCGGCGCGCGGTCTTCGGGCTCTGGGTGATCGGCGCGCTCGCGGCGCTCGCGTTGACCGCGGACCTGATCGCGAGCGACAAGCCGTACTACTTGAAGCTCGACGGCGAGAGTTACTTCCCGCTCGCGATCGACTACGGCGTGTGGCTGGGCGCGCGCCAGTGGCCGCCGGCGCTCGTGAATCAGCGCTTCGCGGCTCTCGCCGAGCGGGCGGAAGCCGTGTACTGGCCGCCGATTCCCTACAGCCCGACGGTGCCCGACATCACCGGCGACGTCTTCGAGCCGCCGTCGCGCGCGCATTGGCTCGGCACCGACGGCATCGGCCGCGACGTCGCGGCGGGCATGGTGCACGCGGTCCGCGTGTCACTCACGATCGGATTCATCGTCGTCGCGATCCAAGCGTCGATCGGAATCGCGTTGGGCGGGCTCGCGGGCTACTACGGCGGCGTGGTGGATCTCGCGCTCTCTCGGCTGCTCGAGCTCATGCTGGGCATCCCGACGTTCTTCCTGATTCTCGTGGTCGCCGCGACGTTCCCGCCGTCGATCTATCTGATCATGGCGATTCTTGGACTCACTGGCTGGGTCGGGATCGCGCGACTCATTCGCGGCGAGTTTCTGAAGGTGCGCGCGATGGACTACGTCGCCGCCGCGCGGAGTCTCGGCGCTTCGGACGTGCGCATCATGCTGCGCCACGTGCTGCCGAACGCGATCGCGCCGGTGCTCGTGTCCATGTCGTTCGGCGTGGCGAGCGCGGTCCTTGCGGAATCCGCGCTCTCGTTCCTGGGCATCGGGATCCCGGCGCAGATCGTCACCTGGGGCTCGATCCTCTCCGTCGCGCAGTCGAACACCACCGCCTGGTGGCTCGCGGTGTTTCCGGGCGCCGCGATCTTCATCACCGTGACCGCCTACAACCTGCTGGGCGACGGACTGCGCGATGCCCTGGATCCGCGCGATCAGGGGACCTAGAGTCGAGCCAGTGCGAACGCTCGAAGACTACGCCCCGCGGCGCGGACTCTCGATTCCGATCGTCTCGTGCCTGTCGCCCGACGGCGAGCCGAACGACACCGATCAGCGTCGCCTGGTCCGCTACCTCATGCAGGGCGGGCGCGGCGCGGACGTGCTCTTCGTCATGGGCACGACCGGCGAGTGGAACAAGCTCGACCAGCGCCGCCGCCACCGCGTGATTCGCGTCGTCGTCGAGGAGACGAAGAAACACGAGACCCGACTCGCTCAGGCCGGCGAGCGGCCCGTCGAGGCGTGGGTCGGACTCACGGCGCCGACGCGCGCGGAGACGCTCGAGACGCTCGAGCTCGCGCTCGAGATCGGCGCGCACGCGGGCGTGATCGCGCCGCTCGCGATCCAAGACGCGGGCGATCCGGTCCGCTTCCTCGCGCGCGACGTCGCGGACCTGCTCGACGCGCGCAATCGCCGGCTGCCGATCTTCCTGTACGACAACGCCGACATCTCCGTCGGCGCCGAGCAGCACCTGCGCACGCGCGCGGTGAAGCAGCTCTCGCGGCTGGACTTCGTGCGCGGGATCAAGGTCTCTGCGCCGCCGCGGCGGCTGGGTCACTACACGAAGGCTGCGCGCCAGTTCCGCGATCTGGGCGCGTTCGACATCTACGTCGGCGACGCGCTCCAGATCCTGCGCATGATGCGGCCGCGCACCGGCTTCTGGGGCGCGCTGCGCGAACACTGGAACCGCTTTCTGTTGCACGACTTACTCCCCTCGGGGGTGGTGTCGGGGCCCGCGAATCTGCTGCCCCGCGAGTGGCAGCGCGCCTGGCGCGTCGCCTCGGCCGGCGACGTGGAGCGCATGGATCAGCTCGAGTCACTCTTCCAGCGCTTCGCCGCGAGCTACCGCTTCCCCGAGGGCAAGCGCAGCTTGGCGGCGTTGAAGCGCGGCTTGCTCCGGCGCGGAGTCCTCTCGAGTGACTCGGTCGCCAAGGGCACGAGCGCCTTCTCGAGCGAGCAGGCCGCGCAGTTCGATGCGGCGCTCGAGAAGCTCGACGACGAGATCTCCGCGGGGCTGCCGGCGCGGTGGCGTTCCGACCCCGTGTACGCGGAGGAGCCGTGAGCGGCGACGAGCGTCGCTACGACGTCGCGGGCACGGGCAGCATGGTGGTCGACGAGATCCACCTGGCCAAGCGCATCGTCGCCGCGGAAGAGAAGGGACTCCTGCGCGCGGACGCGAGCGGGCGCGTGGTGTCTCGGCAGGTCGGCGGAGTCACTCTGAATCACTTGGGCTGGGCGCGGGTGCTCGGCCTGCGCACGGCGATCTTCGGCAAGCAGGCCGACGATCCGAACGGCCGCTTCCTGCGCGCGGGCATGGAGCGGCTGGGCATCGAGCACCACATCGACTTGGCCGGCAGCGCGTCGTCCTTCGCGCAGATCTACGTCGACCCCGACGGCGCGCGGGCGATCTACATGGCGCGGGGCGCGACCGCCGAGCTGACGCCGGCGGAGATCGACGCGAAGCACCGCTCGGTGATCGAGGGCGCGGCGATCGTCACCACCGAAGTGTCTCAGGTGCCGCTCGCGGCGGCTCGCCGCGTGCTCGAGCTGGCGCGTGCGGCGGGTGCGATGACCGTCGTCGATCTCGACGTGCCGATCGGCGACGCCGTGCCCGCGCTCGGCAGCGAGGAGGATCTGCACGCCGTCCTCGCACTCGCCGACGTGCTGAAGCCGTCGCTCGCGGCGCTCGACGGCATCGTCGCGGCCGGCTCCGCGCGCGCCCGCGCGCGCGAGCTGGCGGAGCGCACCGGTGCGAAGCTCGTGGCGCTCACGCTCGGCGCCGCCGGGTCACTCCTGTTCCGCGAAGGCGAGGTCGTGATCTCGCCGGCGGCGTCGGTGAGCGTCGTCGACACCACCGGCGCGGGCGACGCGTATCTCGGCGGCTTGCTCGCGGCGCTCTGTCAGGATCTCGACCTCGAGAACGCCGCGCGCCTGGGCAACGCCTGCGGCGCGGCGTGCTGCGAGCAGATCGGCGCATTCCCCGAGCGCGCTCGCGAGTCACGCGCGCGCGTGCTCGAGCTCTACGCCTCGCTCGGCGGGAGTGAGTTGCACCTCGTGCCGGTCGCAGCCGAGAAGGCAGAAACGAGCCGCGCGCTCGATCACTTCCTCGAAGTCGCGCCGCGCGAGCTCGCGGCCAGCGCCGCGCGGCTCGACCGCGCCTCGATCGCCGCCGCCGCGGAGCTCGTGCTCGCGGCCGAGAGCGCGGGCGCGCGCGTGCACGTCACGGGCATCGGCAAGCCCGAGCACGTGGCGCGCTACGCGGCCTCGCTCTTCGCGAGCACCGGCACTCCGGCGGTGTTTCTGCACGGCACCGAGGTGACGCACGGAAGTGTCGGCCAGCTTCGCCCCGGCGACGTCGTGATCGCGATCTCGAACAGCGGCGCGACCGAGGAGCTGCTGCGCGCGGTCGAGGCCCTGCGCCGCTTCGGGGCGCGCATCATCGCGGTCACCGGGCGGCGCGACTCACCGCTCGCGCGCGCCGCCGACGCAGTGCTGGAAGCCGGGGTGACCGAGGAGGGCGACTCACTCGGCCTCGCGCCCCGCGCCAGCGTGCTCGCCGAGATCCTGGTGCTCGCCGCGCTCTCCGTGCAGCTGCAGGAAGCGCGCGGGTTCACACGCGAAGACTACGCCAAGCGCCACCCCGCCGGGGAGCTGGGGAAGAAGAGCCGCGGGTGACTCACTGGCTTCGCTCGCCTCCCGGCGCAGCCGAGGGACTTCGCCCGCTATCTCTCTATTTCGAGTGACTTGGCCGACGCGGACTCACTGGGCTCCGCCGGTGGCTCGACTTGCTGCAGGCCGAGCGGGTCCTCGATGCGGAGCCCCTGCTGCGCGCCCGAGTCCGCGTCGCGAGCCTTCACGGAGAGGATCCCGTTCTCGTCGATTCGGAACGCGACCTCGATCTTCGGCTCCATGCGGCGCGCGGGCGCGATGCCCTCGAGGATGAACGAGCCGAGCAGCTGGTTGTCGTGCACGGCCTTCGAGCGGCCCTGGAAGACGCGGATCTCGACCTCGGCCTGACCGTCCTGATTCGTGGTGAACACTCTTTGGTGCTCCGTCGGCACGACCACGTTCTGGTCGATCAGCACCGTGAACAGCTCGCCGACCGCGGCGATTCCGAGCGGGAGCGAGGTCACGTCGCGCAGATTCACGCGCCGCGCCTTCTTGTGCTCCACGGCGCTCTTCAGGTTGTCGACGACTTCCTGCTGCGCGCCCTTGGCTGCGAGCACGCTCTCCGACAGGCGCTCCTTGGCGATGTCGAGCAGATCCGCGGCGGCGCCGGTCGGCAGCTCGTCCGCGAGCTTCTCGATCAGCTCCGCCGCCTTGTAGTCGATCTGCAGGAGCTCGTCGCGGAGCCCTTTCACGGCCGTCGGCAGATCGTCGTCTTCGCCGACCTTGCCGCGCTCGATCAGATCGCTGAACTCACTCGGCGCCTTCTTCTTCTTGCCGGGCTTGGCGGCCTTGGCTGTGGTCTTGGTCTTGGTCTTCGGCTCGGCGGCTGCGACCGCGGCGGGAGCGGGCGCAGGAGCGGGTGGCGCCGCGGCCGGCTTCGGGGCCGATGTCTTGGGCGCGCTCGTCTTCGGCGCCGCGGTCTTCGATGTGCCCGTCTTCGGCCCCGCAGTCTTGGGCGCGCTCGTCTTCGGTGACTCGGCCTTGGCCGCAGCTGGCGCTGGCGCAGCCGGCTTCTCCCCGTCGGCGCTGACTCCGAACGTGATCGGCCCGAGCGTGCTGATCGGCCCGCCGTCGGTCGTGTCGCCGAACTTCGTCGGAACCGGACCGTCGCCCTCGGTCGCCTTCAGCAGAGCCGAGAGACGCGCGGCCAGGCCCTGGTCGTCGAGTGGCTTGGAGCGGATCTGCTCGACCTCGTCGAGGATCTTGCGCGCGACGGCGGTCTCGCGCAGCGCGACGGCGTACGCGTCGTCGGCGGCGTCGACCGCCTCTTCCTTCAAAACGTCCGCAGTGAGTGAGTACGCGTAGAGCGCGGCGCCCATCGCGACGACTTCGTCGGGGTTGATGTCGCGGCGCGGCTCTTTGCCGAAGAACTTCTTCACGCCCTCGCGCACCGAGAGCATGCGGCTCTGTCCGCCGACGAGCAGCACCTCGCCGATCTCGCCCTTCACCACGCGCGCCGTCGAGATGCAGCGCTCGCAGAGCGCGAGCGTGCGCTCGACCAGCGGCTTGCACAGCTCGTCGAGCTTCGCCCGAGTCAGTGGGCGCGCGAAGTTCGGGCGGCTGCCATCGGGCAGGCGAGTCAGGAACGGCAGCGTGATGTTCGTGCGGTCGACGTCCGAGAGCTCGACCTTCGCCTTCTCGGCCGCTTCCTTCAGGCGCAGGCGAGCGGCGGGATCGCCGGACAAGTCGCGTCCGAACTCCGTCTCGAACTCGCGCTCGAGCCACTCGGCGATGGCGTAGTCGAAGTCCTCGCCGCCGAGATACGAGTCACCGTCCGTAGCGGTGACTTCGAAAGTGTCTCCGCGCGCGCGCATGATGGTGACGTCGAACGTGCCGCCGCCGAGGTCGTACACCGCGAGCGTGAAGTCTTTGTGTTTCTTGTAGCCGTAGGCGAACGCGGCCGCGGTCGGCTCGTTGATGAGCCGCAGCACCTCGAGACCCGCATACTCGGCGGCCAGCTTGGTCGCCTTGCGCTGGACGTCGTTGAAGTGCGCGGGCACCGAGATCACCGCCTGAGTGACTGGCTCGCCCAGGTTGTGTTCCGCCACCTCGCGGACGCGCTGCAGAATCTTGGCCGAGACCTGAACCGGCGTGAGCTCGACCCCGCCGACCTCGAACAGCACGCTGCCCAGCGGGCTCGCCTTGAGCGCGTACGGCAGGCGGGTCGCTGCAGCCCGCACTTCGTCGGAATCGAACGGGTGGCCGATCAGGCGCTTCACCGCGAGGATCGTGGCCTGCGGCGAGGTGACTGCGTGGCGTTTCGCGGCAGCGCCGACGAGCTCGCGCCCGCCCTGAATCGCCACACACGACGGGATGGTCGTGCGCGACTCGTCCGCCAGGACGACTGCCTTGCCTTCGTCGACCACGGCGACGCAGCTGTTCAAGGTGCCGAGATCGATTCCGATCGCTCGTCCCGCCATCGCCTGCATATCGGCGATTCGCCCGTGCCCCTTACCGAAATCGGGGGTTTGGCGGCGGTGGCAAGCGAGCGACCGGGGGTCTAAGGTACGGCGCTCCGGCGGGGATGTAGCTCAGCTGGGAGAGCGCTGCGTTCGCAACGCAGAGGTCGGCGGTTCGATCCCGCTCATCTCCACCACCACCGAACGCGGACTGTCTGTGCGCACGGGCGAGCGCGCGCCGTCTGCGGGCCTGGCAGGACTCGTCGGCACCAAGTAGCGCTCGTCGACCTCCGCGCCGACCGCCCGTGCGATCAGCCCGTAGCCCGCGGCGTTCGGGTGGCGTTGTCGGCGGAGCACGACCTCGTCCTCTTTGCCTTGCCAGGGCGCGAAGGTCGGCTCGAGATCGAAGTAACCCAGCTGCGCATCGCGCACGGCGCTTTCGACCATCGGCGCGATCTTCGGATGGAAGCGATCGTGGTAGCGCGCGATGTCTTGTGGGTCGGGCAAGAGCACGACGAGCACGGGCACGCCGTGCGCGCGCGACTGCTCGCCGATGTCGTCGAGCGCGGTGCGCACCGCCTCCCATCCGCGCGCGCCCTCGCGGTAGTCACCGGTCCAGTCATTCTCGGCCAGCGCCCTGCCGCCCTTGTCCTCGACGCCGAGCTTCGCGGCCACGCTCACGCGCGCGTTCCCGACCTTCTGTTTCAACGTGCGGCGCGCGCCCTTGACGAACTCGCGGAGATACAAGTGCTTCGGCCAGTCGTAGAGCGCCAAGAGAAATGGATGCAGCGCGCGCAGCGCCTCGCGTTTCTGCGACGTGCGCAGCTTGTTGTGAGTGTCGTTCACGGGATAGAAGTTCACGAGCACGAGGTCCGGTGAGTATTTCCAGCCCTCGGCCGCGAGATACGCGGCCTCTTGATCCGTCGAATATCCGACGACGCCAGCGTTGATCACCTCGATGCGGCGCGTGTCACCGCGCGCTGCGGCCGACGCATTCAACATGCGCTCGAGCTGACGCGGATACGCATCCGGCTCGTTCATGCGGAAGCCGAACGTCCACGAGTCACCGAGCGCGAGAATCCGATACGTGCCCGCGGGTTTCTCGTAGTCGACCTCCGGGTTGCGCAAGCCCTTGGAGTTGATCGTCACCGAAGCTCCGAACTCGTCGCCGCGCCAACCCGGACGCATGCGTTTTCCGACGGTGGGATCGTCGAGGTACAAGTCCGGCCGCGGCAGCACCTCGGAGCCGAACAGGCGCAGCAGGCCCTCGCAGACAGCGAGTCCGAGCACGAGTGAGAGCAGTGCGAGCGCGAGATTTCGGATCAACGGGTGATTCCCATCACGAACGGTCCACCGATCAGACGTTAGCCTCCGACACCAACAATATCGCGTGGCTTTGAGGGGAGCATCGAGTTTTGGGTGGGGGAACGCGGCGCGCCGCATGGCTCGTCGTCTCGATCGCGCTGGCACTGATTGCGACGTCGAGTGCATCGGCGGCGCCACGCAGCGTGCTCTTCGTCTACCGATACCCCTCCAGCGGTAACTACGCGGGGGTCGCGCTCTACTACGGCGCGAGCGCCGCCGCCGTGAACGCGGGCATGAACCTGACGCGCATCGACCTGGGGCTGCGCCCCGTCGACAGCCAGGGACTCGTGAACGCGATGATCCCCGGCTTCGACGACACGCGCGACTACTTCGTGACGCTGCGCTGCTACGACTCGAGCGGCCGCGAGTCCGACAATTCCACCGTCGGAGTCATTCAAGCCACCGCAGTGACTCAGGGCTCCGGCGCGCTCTATCAGGAGAACTTCGAATCGTATCGGCCGGGCGCGGACCCGGACGCGTGGCTCGACTCGGCCTCGCGGGCGGCAGCTCCCGGCGACGCCGCGCTCTTCGAGACGATGCAGCTTCCGGACGGCTCGATGGCATTCGGCTCGCCGGCGGCGTCCATCGACATCCACTCGCACCTCGACGCGACGGGCGCCGCTGCGTGGAACTCGTACGAGTACTCGGGGCGTCTCGAGAGCGACTCGCTGGGCGGCTCGGCCGGAGTCACTGTGCTCTCGCGCTACCCCGACGCGCAGTTCTACTATCGCCTCGCGCGCTCGGCATCGGAGCCGTATTCGCTCGCGAAGCGCGGCGATGGCGCGCTCGCGTGCGCGACCACGGCCTCGACGGGAGTGACCCCGACAGTCGGAGGATGGCTCCGCTTCCGCGTGCGAGTGACTCGCTTCGACGGGCGCAACCGGGTGCGCGCGTCGCTCTGGCCCGATGGCGGGACGCCGCCGTCGGCGTGGCAGGCCGACTGCTGGGACAGCACTCCCGAGGCCAATGCCTCGGGCCGCATCGGCGTGTACAGCTCCTTCAGCGCCGGCAATCACTGGGACGACCTGCGCGTCGACTTGGTCGCCGGCGACGGCGCGCCTCCGGGCTACGCCACCACGCCGCCGCCGGTCCCGCCGCCGCCTCCTCCTCCACCTCCTCCACCTCCGCCACCCCCACCGCCGCCACCCATCACACCGCCGCCGAGCGGCGGCGCGGCCGCCTACACGAGCGCCGATCAGCTCGAGCACTGGTGGCGTCCGGGCTGGGACGTCGACGACCTCGGCCGTGACTTCGCGCCGGGCGGCGGCGTCGACGCGTCCGAGGACGGCAAGGCCTTGAAGTCGACGGACGTGTCGCAGGGCGGCTCGGCCAACGCAGAGGTCGATCTCGACGGCAGCACCGAGTCACTCGGCAACTTCACGCTTCGCCCGTACGGCGTCGGGGACACCTGGTCACTCGTGGCGTGGGTGCGGCCGGCGAAGATCCCGGCGGCCGGCAAGCGGCTCTACGCCTTCGACCTGAACGGGAAGCACGCGGTCGCCAGCCAGAGCCGAATCTCGCTGGTGCTCGATTCCACGGGTCGCTTCGCGATCGAAGTCAGTGACTCGGCCGGGAGCACGCGCGCGATCACTGCGTCGAACGCGATCAACACGGCGCAGCTCGGCAGCGCCTGGTACCAGGTCGTCGCCGTGAAGACGGCCAAGAGCTCGCTCGCGCTCTACGTGAATGGCGTGCAGGTCGCGAGCACCGGGGTCGGCGTGCCTGCGCAGACCGACGCGCCGCGCGTGCTGCGCATCGGCGGGCGCGTGTACGACAGCGCCGGCTTCCTCTGGAAGGGCGGCATCGCGTCCATTGCCCTGTGGCACTCACCGCTGCGCAGCGCGGAGGTCACCGCGCTCTACGCCAGCGGCAATCGCGGCGTCGACCTGCGCTAGACCTCGTCGAGGAACGTGATCTCGGGCCGGCCGTCGAGCACGCCCGCGAACACCGCGCCATGCGCGCGCAGATTCTCGCCGTGCTTCTTGAACGCGTCGTCGCTCGCGTACTTCTCGTACACGACGAACACACTCGGGTCGTCCTTGCGCTGGTGGAAGACGTAGGCCTGGGTGCCGGGCTCGTTCGCGCGCACCTGCGCGCAGAGCTGGCGGAAGCCCTCCTTGGCCTCCTCGATCTTGTCCTTCTTCACCTTCAATGTGGCCAGCAAGCTGGGCATGCTTCGCTCCTCCCTCAATGGGAGCGCCAGTCTGCACGAACTCGTCGCCGCTTTCTTGCCGCACAGTGAAGCGATGGCAAACACGCGCCCCCTATCACTTTTCGCCGACCGGAGCCACCATGAGGGCGATGGGAACTCAGGCGATCCTGGTGGCCGGCGACCGCGGCGCGAGCCGCGCTGTGCGCGGCACGAGCAAGGCGTTCGTCGAGATCGCGGGCCGGCCCATGGTCGTGCACGTGCTCGAGACGCTCCTGCACACGCCCGAGGTCTCGGAGGTGTATCTGGTCGGAAACCCGGCGCGCCTGTCGAGCGCCGTCGCCGAGTACGGATGTCTCGCGCTCGCCGCCGCGCGCGGCTGCCCGATTCACATCGTCCCGCAGCGAGACACGCTCTACGCGAACGTCTGGTACACATTTCTGCGTACCCTCGTGCCCGGCCGCACGGACGCGAATCACGCGGTGCTTGTGGTGCCCGCGGACATCCCACTCGTGATTCCCGAGGAGATCTCGGTGTTCCTGGCCCGGTCCGAGGCGAGCGGCGGTGACTACGTCGTCGGTCTCTCGCCCGAGACCGCCCTCGCGCCCTTCGCTCCGCGCGACGATGCCCCCGGCGTGGAGATGGCGTACTTCAACCTGCGCGAGGGCCGCTTCCGCCAGAACAACCTGCACTGGGTGCGGCCGTTGCGCATGGGGAACCGGCACTACATCGACGAGATGTACGAGAACCGATACCAGAAGGAGCTCGGCAGTCAGATCCGACTTGCGTGGCGAGTGATTCGCCGCGAGTGGCGGAACCTCTGGGTGCTCGGCTGTTACTTCATGATCCACGTCGCCGGCGTGTTGCACCGCCGCGGCTACCGCGACGCCGCCGACCGCGTGCGCGCCTACGTTCCGCTCTCCGCAATCGAGAACGCCGCGAGCGCCCTGCTGCGCACGCGCTTCCGCACCGTCACGACGGAGCTCGGCGGCGCGGCGGTCGACGTCGACAACGACGCGGACCTCGAAGTCGTCGAGAAGATGCTCGAGCGCTGGAAGGCCCTGCAGGTCCGACTCGCCCGCGCTGCCTAGTCGCGGCTATCCTCGCGCCCATGTCGGAGCTCTTCCTTGCGATCACGGGCGCGCCCGCCGCGCTGCGCGAGCTCCCGGGCCGCGGGCTGATCCGCGCGACCGGCGCGGACCGGGTGCGCTTCTTGAACGGGATGCTGACGGCGGACGTCGCGAAGCTCGCGACCGGGGCGGCCGCTCCTGCGCTGCAGCTCGACCGCAAGGGTCACGTGCTCGCCGACTTGTGGGTGCTCGCGGAAGCGGACTCACTCCTGCTCGACACCGCGCCCGGCACGGAGGCGGAGCTCTTCGCGGTGCTCGAGAAGCACATCATCGCCGACGACGTCGCACTGACGAGTCTGACCGAGGGCGTGCGCGAGTTCGCGCTCGAGGGCCCGGGCGCGCGGGACGCGGCGCTCGCGATCGGCGGCGCCAGTCCGCCCGCGGGTCACTTCGAGCGCGCCGACTTCGCGGGCGCATCGGTTCTGTGGCTTGCCGAGGGCAGTGTGACTGCGGAAGGTCTGCGCGCTCTCGCGCCGCGCGGGATCGCGGCCGAGCTCGCGCGTGCGCTCGCGCTGCCGCCGCTCGACGAGGCGTCGGCGGAGGTGCTGCGCATCGCCGCCGCGATTCCAGCGCTGGGCCGCGACGTGACTGCGCGGAACTTCCCGCAAGAGGCGCGGCTCGAGCGCGCGATCTCGTTCCAGAAAGGCTGCTACGTCGGGCAGGAGATCGTCGCGCGCATCGGCTCGCGCGGCGCGGTGAACCGCGTGCTGGTGAAGCTGCGCACCGACGCGCGGGTCGCGCCCGGCGCGAGCGTCACGATCGAGGGCACGAGCGTCGGCCAAGTGACTTCGAGCGCCGAGTCACTCGCGACCGGAGCGCTCGCGCTGGCCTACCTGAAAATCGAGCACGCGCACCCGGGTCAGCGCGTCGCGATCGACGCCGTGGGCGGCGAAGTGGCGGGCGGCGACTCGCGCTTGTAGCGCCCGCCGACGGCCTGCCAGCGCCCCTCGCTCTTCTCGAACACCACCTCGAGCGCGTAGATCACGCCGCCTTCGGGCAGTGAGTCGCCGGTCGCGAGGCGCTCGCCCAGCGCGAACGCGACGCGCGCCGAGACTCGCTGCCGTCCGTCGGATTCTGGAGTCACTTTTGCGCTCTCGAGGCGCGCGCCCACGACGTCTTCGACGAACGCGAACTTCTCGACGAGCGCGCGCACGTCGTAGTAGTCGAGACCGCCGTCCTCCTTGAACGTCTGCGCGACGTGATCCATCACGAACTTCGGCTGCTTCGCCTGGATGGCGTCGACGAGCGACGGGATCAGAAGGTCGAGACTCTCGTCGGGCGTGGGCGTCGCCGTCTTCGACGGAGCGTCGCGCTCCGACGGGCCGCAGGCGGCGAGCGCGAGCAGCGCCGCGCAAGCGAGCGCGCGGCGCATCGCGCGCGCATGAGCTCCGGGTTCCCGCATGCGCGCCACTATACTCGGCGCGTGGCCCGGCGAGTTCTCGCGCTGTTCGCGAAGGCGCCCGTGCCGGGCGCCGTGAAGACGCGGCTCGCGCCCGAGCTCACGGCCGAGGGCGCGGCGGCGTTCTACGAGGCGATGCTGCTCGACGTCCTCGACCAATACGCCGACGCGAGAGACTGTGAGCTCGCGCTCTGGTTCACTCCGGATGAGTCTCGCGATTGGTTCGAGAAGCACTCACCGCAGCGCTTCCGACTCTTGCAGCAGCGAGGGGCCGACCTTGCAGAACGCATGCGCGCGCTCTTTCAGTTTCACGCGAGCGAAGGCTTCGAGCGCATCGTGCTGCGCGGGACCGACAGCCCGACTCTGCCCGCGTCGCGCGTCGCGCAAGCGTTCGCGGCGCTCGAGCACGCGCCGCTCGTGCTGTGTCCCGATCTCGACGGTGGCTACAACCTGATCGGTCAGTCGGCTCCGCACGACGCGCTGTTCGACCTCGAGCTGTCTCGCGCGAGCGTGCTGGCCGCGACGCTCTCTCGCGCGCGCGAGCTCGGACTCCGCGCCGAGCTGCTGCCCGCGCACCACGACGTCGACACGTGGCAAGACCTCGTGAGACTCGGCGCCGAGCTGGACCCGGCGCGCACGCCGCGCACGCTCAGTCAGTACCGAGCGCTCGTCGCGCACTGACACCCGCGCACATGCGCAGACTCGCGCGGCACGCTGGTTGCACAACGGCCTTCCGGGGAGAACCCCGACCGCAATGCGGCGGTCGAATCCCAGGGAGGGAGTGCGATGACCAGGAAGAGACCGACGGCCGCAGCGATCGCCGCGACGCTGCTCTGCTTTGCGCCGCTAGTTGCTCGCGCCGACGCCGCGTCGGACAAGCGCTTCGCGGCGATGGAAGCGCGAATCACTCAGCTGGAGGACAAGCTCGCGACGAGTCAGAAAACGATCGACGAACAGTCGGCGCTGCTCAAGGCGCAGGCAACGCCTGCCGTCTCCGCGGGCACCGAGCCCGCGAGCAAGCTCGACGCGTTCCTCGACACCGTTCAGGTGAACGGCTTCGTCTCCGCGTCGTACGAGTACCAGTTCAACAACCCGAACAATTCGATCTTCGCCAACGCGACCAACCAGTTCAACGTGGACCACAACACGTTCAACCTCGACGCCGCGAAGATCGAGCTGTACCGCCCCGCCACCAATCCCGGCGACGCGGGCTTCCAGCTCGATCTCACCTTCGGCGACAACGCGGGCATCCTCGGTCTGTACCGCTTCAACACGCCCGGCTCCGCAGCGGACAACTTCCTCTACGTGCAGGACATGAACATCCAATACAACTGGAACAACGTCCTGCTGAAGTTCGGCAAGTGGGAGACACTGCTCGGCTACGAAGTGATCGACTCGATCGCGAACAAGAACGTGACTCATGGCCTGCTCTTCACCTACGCGATCCCGCTCGTGCACACCGGCCTGCAGGCCAGCGGGAAGATCGGGGGCAGTGACTCACCCGTCGGCTGGGCCGGCGCCGTCGTGAACGGCTGGAACAACGCGACGGATACGAACGACAACAAGGGCTTGCTCGCGCAGCTGAACTACTCGTCGGGACCGATCTCGACCGCGTTCAACGCGTACTACGGCGCCGACGGAAACACCGGGTTCACGGGACAGACGATCGATCACCCGAGCACCGACGGAGCGATCGTGCTCGACTGGAACGGAACGCTCACCGCGAACGACAAGCTGCTGTTCTGGAGCAACATCGACTGGGGTCTGCAGAAGAACGTGCTGTTCGTCTCGGGGCCGAACACGGGCAAGACGATCGACGCGGTCTGGTACGGCATCGCGCTCGGCACGCAGTTCACGTTCAACGAGAAGACCACGCTGGGGGTACGCGGTGAGTGGCTGCGAGATACGGCGGGCTACCGGATCGTCGCGGGCAACAACACGTCGGCGTACTCGCTCACGACGACGCTCGGCTACAAACTCACTTCGAACCTGCTGGCACGTGCCGAGTTCCGCTACGACGCGCTCACGACGGACGGCTTCGGCGATCACGTCTATCCGTCCGGCGGGCCCAGCGACTTCTCGAACAACGACTACCAGGGCATCGTGAACATCGCGTACATCTTCGACTAGGGTGGCGTGAGAATGAGCCGCTGCACAGGGCCTGAGCACGGCGGCTCAGGCTCTGTGCAGGCGTGCGCGGAGCCCCGCGCGGCGGGCCTCCGGGCCCAATGCCACATGGTATAACCGTTGCTTAGTCCGCCTGTGCGAAGAGGTCGGGTCCGATGCAAAAGGTCGAAGCCATCATCAAGCCCTTCAAGCTCGACGAGGTGAAGGAAGCGCTGAATGCGATCGGCGTTCAGGGCATCACTGTCTCGGAGGTGAAGGGGTTCGGGCGCCAGAAGGGCCACACGGAGCTCTACCGCGGCGCCGAGTACGTCGTGGATTTTCTGCCCAAGATCAGACTCGAAGTCGTCGCTGCCGAC